>Ga0228710_1007791_pt1 | contig 15655 bp, 18 predicted proteins | sample MedpolnodulmetaG_FD_177995 | JGI IMG/M metagenome (GOLD analysis project Ga0228710, IMG submission 177995) | Root nodule microbial communities from Medicago polymorpha collected in Santa Monica, California, United States - pink nodules | ecosystem: Host-associated > Plants > Roots > Nodule... | reverse complement strand
ACAAGAGGTGGAAAGTCAGCTGAAACCTCACAGCCCCAACCTGCTCAAAACATTCCTAAGAAGAAGAGGAAACATCATACTAGAAAAATGAAGGAATCATCTAGTGTGATTGAACAAGAAGAGCAGATTGAAGCTGCAACCAATCTTGTAACAAGAGAGGTTAGGAGGAAGAAAGCTGCAGAAGAAGCAACTCTGCAAAAAGCTAAGGAAATTGCACAAGAAATGGTGCTCCTGCTGAACAGTTGTTAACGAAGTCAACCTTTGAAGCTGCTCAAATGGGAATTGAGTTGACTGAGGAGCTTCAACAGTTGATAGTGGCTGATGAAAGAGAGGCTGGTGAAGAAGTTCAGAAGCAGGAAGCTGCTACTTCAGAAGCTGCTGCTTCAGAAGCTATAAGAGGTAATCCTGATTCTCTGCACTCTACTAATATCATAGAGATATAATCTAGTTCAGATTCATCCTCTTACTCAACTTCAGCCTCAACCTCAGACTCGTCTGATTTAGATGATGTTCCCCTAAACAAAATTTACACATCTATTAACAAAAGTCTTTCACCATCCACCAAGTTCAAGAAAAAGCCAAGTGATGAACCATATGAGCCATTGTATCCATCTGTTCTTGAGAGAATAGGTGAAATGTCTCAAATGAGAGTAGATTTGTGTGCAAAACTACCTGCTGATCATCAATTTCAACCACCCATGATTGATTATCTTCAATCAATTCATGCTAATGCAGAGGGTGTTGATGAACCAGCAGGGTCAGTATCTGCAAACATCACTAATTCATCACATCCCAACCAACCATCTGTGATTAAACCTATAAACTTTGCACATGGTGATGCAGAAGTTATAAGTGAACAAGTAGGTTCTGAATCTGCAAACATAATTGAGTCCTCATCACCTCAACCAAAATCACCTACCAGAAGTTCAGAACCAACTATCTTAGAGAATCTGGTTAATCACTACTCAGAGGAATCACCAGGTGTTGAGTCTAACTTAGAAAAAGCCTCTGAACTAGCTTCTGGTGAAGTTGCTTCAGAAAGCCCCCAACAACAAACACCAAACTTACAAACAGCCTCAACAACCTGTCCAGATGTATCTGTTCTTGAACAATCTGTTCCTGAACATGTCCCTAACCATATTGAGTCTCTTACCTTTATTGAACACATCAGTGAACCAGAAATTTCTGATATGGAGGTTGAGATATCTAACTCATCCTCTACTTCTGTTCTTGATGAATCTTTAGAGACCAATACTCAAACTGCTATACCTAAAAATGACCAACCTCAACTTCAAACTTAGCCATTCAACCTTGTGCTCCTGCCAAAACAAATGTACCTTCTCCACCCACCATGTTTCTAGATTCTACTATCTTAGTAGATGTGTGTGAGAACATATTTCAGGAGCTGAACAAGCTGGTTCAATCAAGAAATGATCTGATTCATGAAGTCAGCTATGAGAAGCAGTGGAAGAGATTGAAAGAGAGAGTAGATTTTGTCCTGAGTGAACTTTAGAGAACATGCCTTGATGCTCAAGACTCTGCTCAAAACAAGCTTCAAGATTGGCTGAAAGGGGTTGACAACAATTTGCAGGAAGTGAAAGTTCTAAGAACTTGGGTGCAAACTCCTCTATGCTTAAGAGAAAGAAATGCTACTGATTTCATTCCAATAGGTATACACCCAAGAGAGCTGAACATCAATTGGTTGTCAAAGATGAATGTCAATCTAGTTTCTACAGAACTAACCTTGCTGCAAAGGAATGTTGAGTTAGAAAGTGAAAACAAGAAGCTGAAGAAGGAACTTCTTGATCAGAAATTGTTGCTGCCTAAGTACAAGGCAGCTTCAGAAGCTAAGCATGAAGAATCCAGAATTAGAGAGGAGAACTTGATTAAGAGCAATAAAGAGTTCAAGGAAGAGATGAGAGAGCAATCTGAGCTTACAAACAAGTTACTTCAAGAGTTGCTTCAGAGACATGCCAACCCTTAGTCACACACCTTATTTGTTTAGCTTGTTTAGTTTTTCTCTTAAGTTTCTTTGTTTAACTACTTCTGAACTATTTGTTTTGCTTCTTATTTAATTCTGCATCTGATCTGATTTTGCTTCTGAACAAGTTTTTACGCTACTGATCAATTATCATGCTTCTGAACTTAGAATGTTTTTTCTCACTATCTTTATCCAATCTCTTCTTTTTGTCTTTAATTTCTTATATTTTTTGTTTTTTTGTTGATGACAAAAGGGGGAGTAGATGTATAGTATTTATACGCTTTGAGCCCCATTAATTTAATTTTAATCAAGTTAAATTAATAGGACCATCTTTTTATCTTGTAGTCTATTAATGTGAGATTATTCTGAGTGTTATTACGTTTTTAATGATGAATTTAATTAACATGGATAGAACTCAGGGAGAGCTTACAAACCTCACCTTAAAGTACTATTGGACTCAGGGGGAGCTTACAAACCTCATACCCTTAAAGTCAACTTGTTAATTAGATTAACAACAATTGATCATTTTAAATATTAGTGTTTGTCATCATCAAAAAGGGGGAGATTGTTGGAACAAAATGCGTTTAACATACATTACCCTTAGAGTTTTGATGATAATAAGGTATTAAAAATTGTCAATTGAATATGCTAATATTTCTTCAAGTGTACAGGACCATAGACAAAAATTTGATATCTTTATAAAGTTCTGGAAGAACAAAAGAGAGCAAAGAAATCAACAAAAAGGAAGCTTGAAGCATCTGAAGTATAAGTGCTCATGAAGTGATGACGTCATCAGAAGCAAGTTCGTCAGAAGCATCTCATCAGAAGCAACATCACCAGAAGCTGAAGTTCATCAGGAGATGAGAGACTTAAAGCTTCAAAGGCTGAGTAATGGATTTAATCTCGTCCAGCATTGCATTAGACTGAAAGAGTGTTACAATGGCCTTTGTGAAAGAATTTGAAAGCATTGAATGCTTGTTCTATCAAGAGCGTTGACAAAGGACAATTGTATGAATTGTACAACCACTTCCTCCACTACTATGTTCGTGTCTCTGCAACAAGACAAGAATAATAGCTCTGCCTGCAGAAATGTTCCTTCAAACTAGGAATGCATTTGAAATTGATCCTTCATAGGACAATAACCATATCAAGCAAAAGATCATTGGTGATTTTAATCAAAGCTTCAAACGACTCTTTATTGTGCTGGCAATTTTCCAACGTATCTTTCACACCTCTATAAAGGAGTGAAGACCTACTAGTTGGATATACAGACACACACAAAATCAAGACTCATACAACAATTCAAAGTCCCAAACTCTGTTATTGTTCTGCATCTAAAGTCACTTAGAATTTCTTATCAAAGTTCATATTTTAGAAATTCTAAAGTCCTAAGAGTCTTAAGAGTCTGTATCTGATTTGTATTGTGAACACCATTGATTGTATATCAAGTGTTCAAACTCAAACAAACTTCTTTGTAATTCTGTTTGATTAGAAATCTCTTGTTTATGTGCTTGAGCAATAGAAGTCTCTTGCAGTTGTGCTTGAGCGTTGGAAGTCTATTGACTGTGTTCAGGAGCATAGGAAATCTCTTGCAGTTGTGCTTGGGTAATTTCAAATCTCTTGCTAGTTGTAGCATTGAGCAGTTGTAATTTGATATTACATTTTTAGTGAACTCTCCTTGGAAATGCAAGGGGGACATGACTACTTCTGGTTTGTGGAAGGAACCTGTATAATTGCTTTGTGTCTTTCTTCTCTCTCTCTCTCTCTCTCTCTCTCTCTCTCTCTCTCTATTTTTATCCGCTGCACTTAAATTCTGATTATCACTTCAGAAGCTGAAATCTATCTGCTTCTGATCAGTGACTTCAGTAGGAGAAAACGAAGAAAAAGCAAACACAATTCAACCCCCCTTCTTGTGTTTTTCTCACCTTCATTCTGGTGTTTGGTAGATGGTGATAGGGCTAATATTTTATGTAGGTTTTCATAGACTTTATTCAAAGGAATATCATATATGGTGTCTGAAGAGTTTGAGGTTGAGGTAGACTCTATTTCTACTACATTATCAGAGATATTGTGAGTATAAGAATTACCTCTTGTAGCTTCTGAAGCATCAGCTTCTAAAGTACCAGATCCTGAACAGGCAACATTCTCCCTCTGAACTTCCTCAGCACCATTAAGTAGATCACCAGCCACCACCAACTCTTGAATGCCTTCTGCAAGCTCAACTACCTTTTGAGCAACTTCAACAGTTGATTCTTTGAGCAATAATTCAGCAGGCACCTCAATTTTTTTTGCAATCTCAAGAGCTTGCTATAGAGCAGCAGTATCAACAACCTTCTTTCTTCTTAGTTCCCTTGTAACCAGATTAGTTGCAGCTTCAATCTCTGCATCTTCTTCTTCTTCTGAATCTTTGGTTGAGCAGGAATTGATCTTGAGGAACCAACATATTTCATCCCTCTTGTTCTGCTTTGTGACATCCTTTATCAGAAACATCTTCTTCAGGGTGGAAGCATTTATAACTTTGCCAGTTATTGTGCCCAACTGATCATCATCTACAGTTTTTTATCAGCAGAAATAGATTGGAGTGGTTGAATGAAAGATGGTTGAAAAGGATGGTTAGAAGGAAGATTCTGACAGACATTAATCCTCCTTTGTGCTAGTTCTCTTATTCTTTCAAGGACAGCTGGATATATTGGCTCAAAAACATCATTAGCTGGCTTTTTCTGGTGTTTGGTAGATGGTGATGGGGCTAAACTTTTATGTAGGTTTTCATATACTTTATTCAAAGGAATATCATCTATGGTGTCTGAAAAGTTTGAGGTTGAGGTAGACTCTATTTCTACTACATTATCAGAGATATTGTGAGTATAAGAATTACCTCTTGTAGCTTCTAAAGCATCAACTTCTGAAGTACCATATCCTGAACAGGCAATATTATCCCTCTTAACTTCCTCAGCACCATTGAGTAGCTCACCAGCCACCACCAACTCTTGAATGCCTTCTGCAAGCTCAACTACCTTCTGAGCATCTTCAGTTGTTAATTCTTTGAGAAATGCTTCTGCAGGCACCTCAATTTTTTTTGCAATCTCAAGAGCTTGTTGTAGAGCAGCAGTATCAACAACCTTCTTTCTTCTTACTTCCCTTGTAACCAGATTAGTTGCAACTTCAATCTCTGCATCTTCTTCTTCTTCTTCTTCTTCTTCTTAGGCTTTCTCAAAAGTTACAAAGAAATGTAGAAACACTTTGTGTTCTAAAGATAGCTGATCTACCCCTCCACCTTTGGGTAGAAAACACTCTATCATTATCTTCTGAAGTAACTTGTGCTCCTTCTGCATATCACAATATTTTCCTTTCTTCTTCCCATTGAACAGAGACTTGTTCACAACTGCCTTCCAAGGACTTGTTTTGCTATTCAGATTCTCCTCAAATGATTCTCCTCTATAGTCTTCCCTCAAAGGCTAGGATCAATCAGAACCTTTTCATGCTTTTCCAATCTAGCATCATATTTATCATATATTTCAGCCTTAATCCATAAATACTTGACCAAATTCTCATAAGAAGGTCCATTCAGCATTTTGAAGTACCCATTCAAGTCTTGAGAGTTGATATAGCTTCTGAGGTTGCAATCATGACGAGCTAAGGACAGAAAATCCACTGGATTCTCCACTTGAACCATTAGCTGCCATTCTTCTAGTTTCATCGAAGATTCTTGATTCGAACTTGTTGAAGCCATGGATACTGATGAAAGTTTAGGCTTCTAGGTTTTGATTTTGAAAAGACGAGAGTTTTTCAGAGAATCAGTTCTAAAATCAGAAAGTGTAGGTAGTGAAGTGAGAAGTGTGTGTTTTTGTCTAAGTGTTTTTAGCAAAAAAAATCGTTTGCATTTTAGAAGGGGACAAACAAACACAACATTAATGACTTAGGGGGCGCGAGATACCACATTCAAAGCAACATTCATCATTGCCCTCTTACGTTTTACACCAATTCACATAAGCCACATTAGAATTATTCAGAGTAACTGCCATGCTAGTGGGACGGGTTTTACCAAAAAGTAACTTCCAACGTTTCCACTAACACTACTATTCAGAAGCAAAAATCCAACTTCTGGAGTTCAGATGTTGATGTCATCAGAAGCACATTTTCCTCAGAACCTCAATGAACAGCTTCTGATGGAGTATAGCTTCTAAACAACTTCAGAACCTAAATTCCTTCTCAGAGATAGGCATTTGATCAGACACGTTCAAATTTTTCTTTATAAAATCAAATCTTTCTACGGTTAAAGGCTTAGTAAATATATCAGCCCATTGATGTTCAGTATCAATGAATTGTATATCTAAAATTCCTTTTTGAACATAATCTCTAATAAAGTGGTGTTTGATTTCAATATGTTTGGCTCTTGAATGTAGAATTGGATTCTTTGACAAACAAATAGCAGCAGTATTATCACAATAAATGGGAATACTGTTAGCATTAATATGATAATCTTCCAACTGATGTTTCATCCAAAGTAGTTATGTACAACAACTTGCAACTGAGATATATTCTGCTTCTGCTGTAGACATAACAATAATTGCTTGCCTTTTGCTAGCCCAGGATTTCAGATTTTCACCAAGAGACTGACAGTTTCCATTCGTTGATTGTCTTTCAATCCTGTCACCAGCATAATCAGCATCATAGAATCCAGTCAACTTATAATCTAAGGATTTCCTATAAAGGAGTCCAAGATTAGTTGTTCTTTTCAGATACCTGAAGATTCTCTTAACAGCAGTTAGATGAGATTACCTAGGATTTGACTGAAATCTTGCACACAAGCATACGCTGAACAAAATATCTGACCTAGATGCAATGAGGTATAACAAAGAACCAATCATACCTCTATACATCTTCTTTACTTAAGGTACAGGTTGGATGCATTGGTGTGTTCATCGCTTTACACTCTTCAAGCTTGAACTTCTTCAGAAGCTCCTTAGTATACTTTGTTTGATGAACATATACTCCATCTTCGCATTGATTGACTTGAATTCCAAGAAAGAACTTCAATTCTCTCATCATGCTCATTTCAAATTCATCCTGCATTAACTTAGAGAATTCTTTGCAAAGAGATGCATTAGTAGAACCAAATATTATATCATCAACATAAATCTCTACAACAAAAATGTCTTTCTCAAGAGTCCTTCTGAAGAGTGCTGTGTCAACCTGACCTCTTTTAAAATCATTTTCAATTAAGAAATTACTTAGTCTGTCATACTAGGCTCTAGGAGCTTGTTTAAGACCATATAGTGATTTCCTAAGCTTATAAACATGGTCAGGATACTTAAAATCCTCAAAACCAGGAGGTTGTTTGACAAACACTTCTTCTAATATCACTCCATTGAGAAAAGCACTCTTTACATCCATTTGATATAATATTATACCATGATTTACTGCATATGATAGAAGTAACTTGATTGCTTCTAATCTTGCAACTGGAGAAAATGTTTCAGTATAATCAATGCCTTCTTGTTGACTATAACCTTGAGCAACAAGTCTGGCTTTGTTTTTGACTACTTCTCCTTGTTCATTCAACATGTTTCTGAATACCCATTTTGTTCCAATAATGTTCTTATACTGAGGTTTGGGTACCAGATCCCACACATCATTTCTTTGAAACTGATTGAGCTCGTCTTTCATAGCTATTATCCATCCATCATCTAAAAGTACTTCATCCACTGTAGTAGGCTCTATCACTGATAACAATCCTATCATAGACTCTTCTTGTCTGAAATATGATCTTGTTCTTCTGGGACTGTCTTTGTTTCCAATGATTTGATCCTTAGGATGTGAAGACTTGTAATTGAATGTATTCTTGGATTGATTAGCTTTCTGAGACCCATCTTGAGCTTCTGGAGTTGGTTCAGCTTCTGGAGTCTGATCAGGTTCTGAAGTGTCTTCAGGCACCTGTATATCTGCAAAACTTTCACCTTGCTCTCGAGTTTCTTTTCCAGACTCTTTGTCATCAAATTTAACGTGCATTGATTCTTCAACATATAGTGTCTCTGAATTATACACTTTGTATGCCTTTGACCTTTCAAAGTAACCTAAGAAGATTCCTCTTTGGGCCTTGACATCAAATTTCTTTAGGTAGACTTTGTTATTTAGATTGTAACAAGTACATCCAAATTGATGAAAGTAAGAGATATTGGGTCTTCTTCCCTTAAAGAGTTCATATACTGTTTTCTCCAAGATAGTCTGATATCGATTCTATTTTGTACATAACATGTTGTATTCACTGCTTCTGCCCAGAAATGTTTAGCCAAATTATTTTCATGAATCATGGTTCTAGCCATTTCTTGTAAAGATCTATTCTTTCTCTCTACAACCCCAGTTTGCTGTGGAGTTGTAGGAGAAGAGAAATCATGGATGATTCCATGTTTTTCACAAAAAGCTTCAAATGGCTCATTTTTAAACTCTCCACCATGATCACTTCTGACTTTTAAAATAATTATTTCTTTTTCAGACTGTATTTCAGTGTAGAAGCTACTAAATACATCATACGCATTATCTTTACTTTCCAGGAATTTTACCCATGTCCATCTGCTATAATCATCAACAATGACTAATCCATATTTACTTCCATATAAGGATGCAGTGTTAATTGATCCAAATAAATAAATATGAAGTAATTCTAAGGTTCTGGAAGTTGAGACAATGTCTTTAGTTTTAAAAGATGATTTAACTATCTTCCCATTCTAGCATGCACCACAGAGTGCATCTGAATGATAGTCGATGTTAGGTAAGCATTTGACAAGTTGTAACTTACTAAGCTTAGAGATTAATCTCCAGTTAGCATGTCCCAACCTTCTGTGCCATACCCATTTCTTATAACTCACTAATATAAGGCAAACTACCTTCTGATCAACCAGTTCATAAAAGTTAATTTTATAGACATTCTCAATCCTTTTTCCCTTGAACACTATGGAGTTGTCATCCTTGTTAACTATTGTGAAGTTGGTCTTATCAAACATCACATCATAACCATTGTCACAAAACTAACTGATACTCAGTAAGTTATGTTCAAGACCATCTACCAACAACACATTATTAATAGAGATAGAGGAGTTACCAATAGTTCCTGTACCAATGATCTTGCCAGATTGGTTGTCTCCAAACTTCACATTTCCTCCTTCTTTAATTGTGAGGGTGAGGAACATAGACTTCTCTCCTTTCATATGTCTTGAGCAACCACTGTCTAGGTATCATGATCTTTGCTTTTCCTTTGCTCTTAGGCATATCTGCAACTTTGACAATTTTAGATTTAGGTACCCATATCTTTATGGGTCTTTTGAGGTTAGTACTGGAAGTTTTACTCTTGTTTCCTTGTACCTTGTGCTGAAAGTTTGATAACTTCTGATCCTTCAATACCATAGGTTTAGCACCTTTTGATTTTGATTCCCCAGAAGCAGCAAAAGTCTTGTTCTTTTGAAACTTAGACTTTAAGATATCAGACTCTGAGTTCAACAGACTTTGAGGAACAGATTCTGATCTCTTCATAATCCTGATCTTTGAAGTCTTAGAATCATAGTTTGTCATTGCCTAGGGCTTAGGGTTCTTTGACTTTGAAATATTCTTAGTCTTAGAACTAGAAGCTTCAGGTTCTGACTGAACAACAGTTTCAGACTCAGCACCCTCATGTAAAAAGAAGGTTTTCAACCCTTCCTTAATGCATTCACAACATGCTTTGAGGTTGAAGTCATTAGGTTTCCCTTCTGAATATCCAATCTCTTTACCATTGTTCTTTTAAATGTTGTAAATCATAGAAGCTACTTTGCTTCTGTCAATGCCAGTCATAGTAAAATCTTCAAGACCAATTTCATGTTTACCTACAGATTTTCTATCACACTTTTCTTGTAGCTTCTAACAAAGAATCTTGAGTCTGTCTTCATAAGTGTTACAAATGAAGTCAAAACCTCTAAGTTCTTCCTCAAATGCTTTCAGATCCAATATAGTTGATTCTTGTTGTTTCATCAAAACAACATATTTTTCTTTTAAATCAATCAACTCATTGGTTCTGTGTTCAAAGAGTGTTAGAAGCTCTTTAAGAGACTCAATAAGTTCTTCTCTGGGAATTTTAGAGTATACCTCATTTTCATCTTCAAAATCTGATTCAGGTTCAGCTTCTGATGTCAGTGTAGCTACTAATCCCACAAGTACATTTGCTTCATAATCAGCTTCTTCTTTCTCAGAACCAGATTCACTATCCAAGTCTTCTCAGGTGGCCATTAAACTCTTCTTAATCTGCTTCCTGAATTTGCTTGAGTTGAAGTTTGATTTCTTGGATTTGCTCTTTGACTTTTCCTTTTGAAGATCAGAGCAATCAGCAATAAAGTGTTCATGCTTCTTACAGTTGATGCAACCCTTCTGATCTTCTTTCTTGGAGCTTTTGTAACCACCTCTTCTACTCAGAAACTTCTTGTTCTTCTTAGCCAGATATTCAAGCTTGTTGGAAAGCATAACCATCTTCTTAGTAGGATCTTCATCAGAATCTCCATCAGGTGACTCTTCTTCTTCAGATTCAATGACTTTGAGAGCTTTGGATGACTTTCCTTTAGATGGCAGAGCAATAGATTTACTCTTCTTTGAAGACTCATGCTCATTTAGGCTAATTTCATGAAACTTGAGAGAGCTGACAAGATCTTCAACACTTAGAGTGTTTAAGTCTTTAGCTTCCTCAATAGCAATAACCTTAGGTCTCCATCAAAAAGGCAAGCTTTTATGTATCTTGCTCACATGATCAAAGGCAACATAACTTTTCTTCAGTATTTGAAGTCTAGAGACTAAGGTCAGAAATCATGAGTACATTTCCTCAATACTTTCATCATCCTTCATCTTGAACAACTCATACTGATGAACAAGCATAAGAGTCTTTGCTTCTCTAACCTTCTTATTACCTTCATAGTTTGCACAAAGTGAAGCAAACATTGCCTTTGTAGTAGATTTGTCACTCATCTTCATGTAATCTGTGCGAAGTATAGATGCAACAAGGATTCCTCTCATCTTGTGATGCTTCTTGTAAAGTTTCTTTTGATCAGGGGTGTGTTTCTTTCTATCAATAGCAGCTCCTTCTTCATCAAGAGCCAAGTCACCAACACCTTATCCAAGAATGTCCCACAGTTCATCATCTAATCCCACGATGTAACTGTACATGTTGGTTTTCCACCAAGAGAATTCTTCAAGATCTCCATTAAACTTTGGAGCTTTGCTAGAATCAGATTTCTTATTAGAGGCACCATAATCATGTGGAACAACATTGTTCTGACCAGATCTTGAGCTATCAATAAAAGCCATGTTTTCTCATATCTTTTTCTGCTACTCTGTTAAGTGTTTAGGACAACAGACCAAGGCTCTAGATACCAATTAAAGGTGAGTAAAACACAAGAAGGGGGGTTGAATTGTGTTTTCTTTTTCTTCGTTTTCTCCTACTAAAGTCACTATTCAGAAGCAGATAGATTTCAGCTTCTGAAGTGATGTTCAGAATCTAAATGCAGCAGATAAAAACAGAGAGAGAGAGAGAGAGAGAGAGAGAGAGAGAGAGAGAGAGAGAGAGAGGAGAGACACAAAGCAATTATACAGGTTCCTTCCACAAACCGGAAGTAGTTCTGTCCCCCTTGCACTTCCAAGGAGAGTTCACTAAAATCAAATATCTGATTACAACTGCTCACTGCTAAAAGTAGCAAGAGACTTCAAACTACCCGAGCACAACTGCAAGAGATTTCCTATGCTCAAGAACAAAATCAAGAGACTTCCTATGCTTAAGCACAACTACAAGAGACTTCTATTCAAACAGAATTACAAAGAAATTTGTTTGAGCTTGAACACTTGATATACAATTAGTGGTGTTCACAATACAAATCAGATACAGACTCTTAAGACTCTAGAATTTTTTAAGATATGAAAGTTGTTAAGAAATTCTAAGTGAACTTTGATGTTAAACAATTTCAGCAGAGTTTTGGCACTTGTAAAATTGTTGTGTGAGTCTTGCAATTCTTCAGGTTCTTACTCCTTTATATAGAGGTGTGAAAGAGACGTTGTTGATTGCTAGCACATCAAAAATGAGTCATTTGAAGTTTGATCAAATCACCAATGATCTGTTGCCTGATTTGGTTATTGTCCTATGAAGGAACAATTTCAAATCCATTCCAAGTATGGAGGAATACCAGCGTAGTCACAGCTGTTGTTCTTGTACTATAGCAGACACAAAACAGAGTAGTGGAGATAGTGGTTGTACACTTGTACTGTTGTCCTTTTCCAATGTTCTCCAAAGAATAAGCATTCAATGCCTTCCAAATTCCTCTGATTTAGCCGTTGCTTAGCTTCTACTCTTCTGCAATGATAGGCTTGATAATAACAGCATTTGACATAATTCTGAAGCTTCCAGTCTTTAAGCTTCTAATGATCTTTAGCTCCTGATGATCTTCAGAACCTTTGATGACGTCAGCTTTTGGTGAATAGCTTCTGAGGAGGTGCTTCTGATGATGTCTGCTTCTGATGACCTTCAGAACCTCTTGTCTTCATAACCTCTTTTCTTCAGATGCTTTAAGCTTCCTTTTTATAGATTCCATTTCTCTCATTTGTTCTTCAGAACCTGTGCTTTAAAGAGACACTAAATTTTTGTCTATGGTCCTGCACACTTGAACAAATATTCCAATTGAAAATTTTTAATACCTTGTTATCATCAAAACTCAAAGGGTAATGTTAAACATATTTTGTATACCTTGTTATCATCAAAACTCAAAGGGTAATGTTAAACATTTTTTTTCCGTATAACATAACCGGTGAGAATTTGAGCCAAATATTCAATCCAATCTTATACTATAATTCTTTCTATATTGAGTGTTCCATATGAATGATATTTTTGCTCGAATTTGCGGTCGTTATTTACAAATTATCCATCATGTTATACTATATACGAGGCAACTCTTTGGTATCTTAAGCCTTTCAAACCACCCTTTATATTATTACTATCCGCTGTGAAACCACTTTTAGCCTCCAACAATGATTTATTTTGCTATTACTAAGTGACGAATCATGTCACAAGTTTTGAACCTTAACGTCATATATTTGATTTGTCTTCGAGTTAGATAGAATATTTTCAATAAATTGGTATGATTTGAAACTAAGTTTGGGGTTTCTCTTTGAAATTAGCAACATTTTAAGTTTGGGGTGGGGTACCAGTAGAATTTATTTATCAAACATGAAAAAAATGTAGATAAACCATGGGTCTACACAGCAAAATTAGAAAGAAAAAAGAATCATGAGGCAAAAACATCAAAAAATTTGGTCTCTTAAAAAAATTTACCTATCATGAAAAATGAATGAAAAATAGTTCTACTTTGTACCCATATTGTTTAGTAGGAATCCTTAAGTTGATAATCTAACTCCAAAAAGGTACATTCATGTGACGACTAGAGTTGGCAAATGTTGAATGTCTGTTTAGAATTGTCTCAAATTTACAACAAGGTACATTCATGTGACGACTAGAGTTGGCAAATGTTGTGGCCAACCCTACTGACTTTAGGAGATATCCTGAAAAAGAGTGTGACTGAAAGTGTGAGCTATCTTCTCTAAGTATGTCCCATTTGAATGGAAAGTGGTAAGTTAGTCAAAACTGTACATGGGATGAGATGATGATCTAAGCAACCTCTTCGAAAAGGTATGTATATTTTTCCTAAAAAATATACAAAGAATTAAAATTTATTTTCTTTTGTTACTTGAGAACAAATAACAATTTAAGTTCGGGGTCGTTATGACAAGTCATCTTACATTATTCTTAACATATTTTTGTGTCATTTTCATTTAGTTTTAGTCTAAAATATTAGAACAATTGCTTATGGTTTTAGGCACATTTGTAATATTTTCTATTTGAGTCATGTAATTCTAGTTTTTCATGAAACATAGCAATTCTAGGACGTTTTGATGTAATTCAAGAAGAAATCACACAAATCGGCAAAGTAAAACATCTTAAAGACTTGTGAAAATCATGGGAAGACTATGAATGAAGATTCAAGTGGCCTCAGAAGATATTACAAAGGGAGAAATTATGTTCTCAAGTCCCAAAACATCTTATAAGGAAGGAAACACCAAAAAAGATGAAGAATTAGGTGATTACGCGCATGAAAACGAACTAGTGTGCCCCAGGAGTGCTGACATGCGCCCTAGGCATGCTGTTGCCCGGGGCATGAGTTTTACACTTATGCACCCCAACCATGTGCCCTGAGCATGCAGGGAGCGGGTCATACCTGCTTTTGCCACTTTTTTGTGGGAAAAAACCCAGTTTATTAGTCCAAACTCAGGTAGAAACTTGCCTATATTTACTCAACCTCTCATTCAGAGTGAAACAGTTCAATAGGAAGGCAAGCACTATGAGCTTCAAGGGAGGAGTCTCTCATCACTCCAGGGGCGGATCCAAACTTTTGATACATGTGGGGCTAAATTTTCAAAGAAACAATAAGGCAAACTATAATAAAAATAAGAAATAACATTGTTTGATACAATACATTACAATGAAAAAACATGTTCAACACTTGCAGCTGCTACCGCCAATAGCAAAGCTAACTTCAAAAGTTAATAAACCATAGCAAATGTGTTGTATTTATTTATTTCCACAAGTTTTGCAAAAAGATTTGAAAGTCGTTTCAACTTAGCAAATTTTGGGTCAAATCAAACATTTGTAACATAATTCTTATGTTGATGGTGTAACGCCACTTCCGGCACATCTATTAAATCATTTGGATAAAACTCAGTCATCCTCAATAATTTGTTCACATCAAAAGGTACAAATGACTTTGCGGGATTCAAACATAAAACATATTGTAAAAGAGATAGTTTGCTCATTTACCGACTTGTTCCTTTGTGTTATATCTATTATTAAAAATAAATAAAAAAAGGAAAAGGCATGTGCGGCTTTTGCCACACATAGTATGTGTGTGTATCCGCCCCTGCCTCACTCTAAGCCTCTAGGATATGTTTTATTTCTTTTGTAATTTGTCTTTAGTTACCATGAGTAACTAAACCCTATTAGGGTAGGGTTCTAAGATGAACCTCTATTTTATTTGTTGGATTATTTAATTTAAATTCTTTATTCATTTATTTTATGAATCCTATTTAATTTTATAAAAAAATATTCTATCAAACCTTAAAGACCGAGTTTAGTTTTGATCATTTTTAAATTCACTGAAATTCTATACTACATTTTGATAGCAGGTATAAGTAAAATACAATAATTTAGAGAAAGTTATGTTGAAATTTGACTTGGATAACTCCTTATCTAATGGTTCCTCTTAATCAATAGTATACTTTCTTTGTTTCAGATATAACTCCGCACATCCCTCGATAACGACACTAAATCCATTGCTTCAAAGAGAGAAAAAATGACAATATAATGTAAATATGAAGATAAAGTTGTCATAAAAATTATCATAAAATGGTTAATATCATAATTTTCAGAGAATTTGTATTACTGGAATGATTTTTGTTGTTAATGTTGAGATGAAACATCTACCTCCTTTTGTCCGTTTCCTTGAGAGGATAATGAAAACAATGCAAGTGAAATACTGTACTTCTCTTTAGATTTATAGTGTAGCCATGTAAGGGATGCAGAGAATCTTGTGATTGGTATGCTGCTAATGTTTGGACAAAGTA
>Ga0228710_1007790_pt1 | contig 15656 bp, 11 predicted proteins | sample MedpolnodulmetaG_FD_177995 | JGI IMG/M metagenome (GOLD analysis project Ga0228710, IMG submission 177995) | Root nodule microbial communities from Medicago polymorpha collected in Santa Monica, California, United States - pink nodules | ecosystem: Host-associated > Plants > Roots > Nodule... | reverse complement strand
ATTTACCTCTTTGCTTTCTTTTTCTCTTGTAAACGTAAAAGACTATGATCACCAGTAGCAAAATGACGACCAACGGAATAGTGACTGCAATTGCCAATGTATGATTTTTCTTCCCACCAGAAACATCTCCATTTGAATCTTTTGAAAAAGAAATGAATACTTGTCAAATCTAAGAAAATAGTGACCACCACTCCTCAATAATTAAATGAAATATTGAAATTAGTTTTTTAGTTTCTATAAAAAAAAAACTATTTTTTTTTGTTACAGTCCATCAAAAAATTTCTCATTAATTTAACATTCATAAAAACTATTTGTCCCCACATTTATATGTATGACATGCTTGATACTATATATATGGTATGGGGTTGACCTTTTGGTTTGTTCAAAACATTGTCATGTGGCCTTCCTAATTTTATTTTTTTTACGGTAAAATATCTTTGTAATTTTTTGGTAATATATATTTTGTATGTCAAGTAGTCTAATAGGTAGGTATATAAGTAAGGAATTCCAGGTTCAAACTTCTAGTATATTGCAAAATTGTATTTTCCTTCTATATTTGTTAGTGTCATGGCCGTCGGAAATTCGAGTTGGCCATTGGGAAAAGAAGTCTAACTAAGGTGCCTCTTCTAGTGTCATTTCCCTAGTGTCATTTCCGGCAGAAAAAGCCACAGTAGGGTTGAAAATGAGTTGAAGCAAATTGAATTTGACTCAGCTCGGCTCAATAAAATTTGATTCAGTTTGAACTAAACTCGAGTTCAAGACGAACATTTTTTTAAGCTTGAACTCGACTTGATTAAAGTTCACAAAGAACTCGATTCGACTCGTTAGTTTGAATCACATAATTCTAAAATCAAAAATTTTTGTTACTTTTTTTTTTTGGAAGAAAAAAGTCTTAACTTTTTTCCCATAGCCTGGTGTTAAATTAATAATCACACTAAATGAGGATATTACACTAAGTAATTAAAGTTGTAATTTATAATCAAACCAAGCATGTGGGACAATTTGCTTCGAAGCTTAAACTAATGCAGTTGTTATTACGTGTTTGTCTATCAACATGGATATAGCTCACTTTCATCTATTATTGATTGATTATTGGCAAGTGTCGGACTTTGGTTTTTTTATTTTTTAATTTATAATTGTTAAATTGTTAATTAAACCTGTAGTTGTTAATCAAATCAACATAGATAAATATTAGAGTAGTCTTGTTCCACCTTCAAACCTCTTAGTTGACTTAGTATTGTACAACAACTTTTAAATTTAATTGATTAATTTGACCGTAGGTTCATGTTCATACTATTTAATAAAACAAAAATATTTTTTAAGTATTAGATATAATCGAGTCAACTCATGGACCAAACGAAGCAAATTATATATAACTCAAGTTCAGCTCATTTGGTTCATGAATTTAATTCAACGAATCAATTGTCAAGTCGAGTTTCGAAATTTGTTCGAGTTGGTTCGGTTTATTGCAAACCCTAACCACCAGTATTTTCGAGGGTCTAGAGGCTGCCAGTAGTGGCTGGAGGAAAATTATGGTGTTTTTATAGTGTATTAATTAAAACTTAGGTAAACAAATTTAGTATTAACTAAAACTATATAGCTAGAGATTAAAAACATATATAATCCATAAAAAAAGCATAAATGTTTGAGAAGAATATAGCATTTACCTACTGTGGAAGCATCCATTCGAATATATAGATATTGTTGGAATGTTAAAATCTGTCTCAAGTCTATAAGATCACCAAACCATATGGAACAACCACTACCATCACTCACATTTAAGTTTGAATAAGCCATGCAAGAACAATCTTCCAAGCATTTCTTCTTACAATTCTCAAGTGTCATATTTGCATCAACCCAAGTATGTGTTGTATCTGGCAATTTCAATCCAGAAAATGTTCCAAAACCATCATTCACGCCACAATTCCATGTTTCTTCGCCTTTGCGCACACATCCTTGTGTCCAATTTGAGGCGTCCCAATTTTGTGGCGATTTAGGCTCAAACCCTTCTAAACATTGACAAATTGGAGACGGGTTATGAATGCAATTTCCATAAGGGCCGCAACGATTATAGACATCACAATCATTTTTTGGTACCGACTGAATATCACTCCAAGTATTGTCCTCTGGACTCCATATAACGCGTTCGTGAAGACTAAGCGTTTGGTTCAAATAAGTTATTGAAACCATACTCTTGTTTACAAGACTATATGCGAAATAAACTTCATTTGAATTGTTCACAGGTGTTGTAGCTATAACATTTGACGTAATAATCTCCATAGGCGCTCCACTAAATCCAACTCCATTCCAAGGACCACTCCTATGAATCACAACTGATCCTTTTTTCAATACAATTTCTGGACTGCTATGAAGGACAATACCCCAAGTTAAATCTCCCGATGATGGATCGTCCCAATTTTTCCAAGAAGTTAATTGACGATTAAGACCGGTTTTTAAGTCCCATCCATGCTTCATGCCTGGCAACAAAGTATCACAAGGAAAATCAAAACCTTGCCATAAGAAATTATTACTTTGTTGATCAGTATTGTTGTTGGCTTTGATTACAAAGTTTCCATTGTCTAATAGTTGAGCAACATGAGAACTTGTAGTAGACAAAGATTGTGTTGTGATGTTTGTTGACCAAACAAGTGTTTGATTGTTGTTGGTAAGTAGTTCAAGGTTTCCCTCTTTGCTTATGATCAACATGGTGGAGTTGGAGTTGTTGTCCTTGATTGGATCATCACGGTTTGCAACCCAAACTATTCTTCTTTTTGGGATATTTTTGTACCATATTCCCACATAGCGATTTGCTGAACTACCTGGTGTGAAAAAGCCTAACTCAAAGGTTCCATCATTAGAAACCAAAGTGTTGCCATCATTAAGAAATTGAAATTGGGTGATGGTATCAATTGAGGTAGATAATTGAAAGAAGAACAGCAAGAGACTAAGAATAACAAGCAATATCATAGGGAGAATATTCGCCATTTTGCATTGATTGAATTTGATGCTGACACACATTGTATGTTTGTGCGTTTATATATGCTAAATTGACTTTCGGTAAAAAAAGAAGGAAAAAAACATGTTAAATTGACATGGGATTGGGGGTGGAAATGAGCCCGGCCGAGCCAGGCTTTGCTTAAATAGGTCTGGCCTAGTTGAAAAAACTAAGGTCTAAGCCTTAGCCTTTACATATCAAAGACTTCATTTTAAACTTGGTCTGACCTTTTTAAAAGTCTGTCATCGCCTATTAGCTTGTCTAAAATCCCAGTTTGTGTTACATATTTCAAATAGAGTCCATTCATCCATTTTTCTTTCTTTTCAATTTGTGCAACATACTTAATGCAGAGATAAACATTAATTAGATACACATTAAACTAATAAAACACAATCATAAAATTTATAATTGGATAGAAACTCAAGAATAATCAAGTCTGATAACAAGAATGATTTCAAACTTAATCTGATAACCATACTTAACCTTAGATATATTTGTACCACGCCTAAAAAATTCACACAAATCAAATAACGATATGAGTATTTAATGATAACTTAATAATCTTTCAAAAAGAAAGAAACTGAAAACAAAATCAGCACTTAAGTAGGAAAAAAATGTATAAAATCTTCGATGTGATAAAAAAAATCACCAACTTAATATGAGAATTTAAAGAAATTGATTTTTTTTATAACTTTATAAATAATAAATGTGGGAAAATGTAATATACATATATACAGGCTGACTTGATAGATCTGATAGGCTTTTTTATAAGTCTAAGTCTACCCATTTAAATTAATAAACTTTTTAAAAAGCTCATGCTTAACCTATTTATTAAACGGGTTAGGTCGAGCCGGACTTTCAATCGGCTGGACCATATGCCCTTGACAAACAGCCTGACCTATTCCCACCCCTGCTTAGGACTAAACATTGTGTTTGTATATTATACACGTAACTTTATAAGATTAACTAATGTCTCTTTTTGTAATTAAATACTAGCAAAGGATAAGGATGATAGTTAATATTAAAGGTACCTCTATATGATAACATAAATTATTATTATTACTACTACTACCGGCAGTAGCCGCCTTTCCACTCTTTTTAATGCGCTCACGTGTGTAAGTTATGAACGATATTTTATACAAAATTTTGTTTCTCATTAAAATTATAAGTATAAATATTTGTGATTTACAAATTGTAACAAACCAAAAGAAACCATGTTTATCTTTTTCAATATCAACAATAATTTAACAAATATAATATAAATCATTATCTTTTTTAATAGCGTGTAACCAAAAAAAAATCTTTTTTAATAGCACCAACAATATAACATTAATATTTTTTTTTGACCAAAACAAAGTTAACTATTATCATTAATCAACTAATGTTCAATACAAGAAGAATAAGAATAAAAAATACGGTGACTAGCCCAACAACAGACCGCCCTAACTAAATTATGAGCAACCATGTTCGCTTGTCTCCTAACAAACTTCACCTCGAAGTTGGAATGTAAAGATAATTGATAAATAATACTAGAAACAACATCATAGAAGAATCACCATGGTCCGAAGACGATAGATCTTTCACTAGAGTAGCAGAGGCGGACTTGAAGACAACTCAGTCCCATGTGTTCACATCAACAAAGTGAATGGCATCGAGTAAGGCTACTTCCTCCCCCTAATGTAGTATTTTCAACGATCAAAAGTAAGTATTTTTGTTTATCGTCTCCACTAGGACTGGTGCGATATTCTAATCCGTTCAACAATCAATGTCGTTCTGAGCTAAGGTTTCACAATATTTTGTTTCATAAACTATAAAACTACGAAATTGTAAAAGGTTAGAGAGTTACAGGGAAATGTTTATGCTGGGATTAAACTTCATCAACCTACTTATACGTATTCTCGGATTAGTGTTGCTTATTCGAATTATCAATCGATATTTTCACATATTGCTCGGCAACATCATTTGTGTCCAAATGATGTGGTGACTTCTATTGGGTCGTTCAATTGTCGATTTCCCAAACTATTAAACGATCCAATAATCGATTGTATCGTTCTATAGCTGATTTCCCAAGCTATTAAATGATACAAAAGCTTTGGGTTCCAATATTCAAAGTGATTATCAAAACCTAAATTCCATGTCTAGAACAAAAGCTTTGATAGAAGATTATCCTAACCTTGATTCAAAAGGTATTTTCCAATACAAATCAAATCCATAAGATTAAAAGCATGGAAAACAAGAATAACCTCAACATCATGAGATAATTAAAATCAAACAACATCATAGTCAAAGGGAATACATACTAGTAGAGTTGATTACATTTAATCCCAACAAAAAGAGTCTAACTACTCATTGTCATGGTAACCTTACAAGGAGAAAAGAAGAGATGGAATGGAAGCAAGCCATGATGTCTCAATGATCTTGTGAATCCCTTCAATCTTTGTGCTCCTTGCTTCTTAAGGGTCTCTCTATGTGTTCCCCTGTTTTTCTCTCCCTAAAATGACCTAAGATCTGATAATAATGTTTCTGAAATGAGAAGAGAGGCTTTTATACTTTTGCTGAATTTTGCTTTCTTGCCAGGCAGGATTTTTGTCGCTATGGCGACATCAGCTTTCTTTGCCAGTGGATCTCTACCATGTCATTCTCCACTTGCCCCAACCGCCTTTTCTCGCCAGGCAAGACATTTGTCGCCATGGCAACGTATGATCTTGGAAAACATGGGTTCTGGAACTTCATTCCCGCCATGGCCACAATTTGTTGCTCGGGCGACATCTTGCCAGGCAGGATTTTGTTGCCATAGCGACAGGTTTTAGTCAAACAGGTCAGAGGACCTGTAATTCTTGCCAGGGAGGAAATGTTGTGCCTGGCAGGAATGACAGTTGCAGACCAAAATTTGCAGTTTGCTCCTCTTTTTGTTTTTCTTTCATTGGTTCATGTCTTGATCACTCTTTTCCTGCACAATTGGGTTAAGTAAGACCTAAAAAGCATAATTATGCATTTTGTCACTTTTTCATATATTTTCCTTGGATAACTTAAATAAGAAGTAACCAAAAGTGCTTAATATAAATCATGAAATTAACACACTCTAGCACTTATCACCCCCTCCAAACACTGTCATATTTGCCCGCTGCCATTTCGTTTGAGCCCGAATAAATTGCCCACTGGAGTCTCTAACACAACACGCAAAAGATGTAAGATGGTTATGATCATGGAACACGGCATCCACATTGCACCTCAACCATGTCTCGCGCGGTATCTCCCAAACTGAGTTGTTACCTTGCACTCTATTATGTTCGTGTTGCACAAGCGGTGGTGATGGTTGTTTATGAATCTCTTGTCATTGCTACCATGCATCTAGTGTTGTCCTTCCAATGCCTTTTGAAGTATGATGAGCGTCATTCCAAATGACATCATTATGTGCAGTCCAAATTTGCCAAAGAAGAAAAACCTCCCGACCAGCAATGTCTCAACTTTCAGAACAACATATGTATATAACATTAATATATGAAAATTTGTTTAATGGTATAATTGAAATTATAAAAAATTTAGCCCAAAATCTCTATGCCCTTTCTATATAATATTGATAATATTGTTCATATTGTAGTGGGATATTACCTATTCTTATGCGATTTAATTTTTTAATTAAAATTAAAATAATATTTTTAATGGATAAAATAGTATAAATGAATGGTAAAATGGGTAATAAAAAAGACATCTCAAACTCATGTATTTTAAGCTGATTTTCTTTATATATAGTATTGATTATTTGAAAATAATTTATGTGCTAGCCTTCAAAGTGTTAAAGAATTTTCGTCCTATATTGTATAAGATAAATCCTGAACATGTGTTGGAGATGGTTTTCACTTCACAAGGTAGTTAGGGTTACTAAGGGTCTAATCTAAATATTAAGATGATATAAGAGTCTATCTAATATATGTTGGATTATATACTATTTCACCGCTATCAGATCACCTGGATTATATTCTATATGTTAAGACATGAGCGTGAGAATGTATATTAAAAGTCTCACGACTCACATTGTATAAAATACGATATGAACATGTGTTTATCGGTAGAATGTCCTCACCTTACATAAAGGTTTTATAAGATTGAGTTAGATTCAACTTAAATTTTAAGACAAATAACTAACATCGAGTTGGATTTTAATTACATTGTCGGTGGCTGACACATTCGTTTGAGAAATGATAAAAGAAACATTTGACAGAAGTGCAACATGATGAGTAATTTCAACATTAAAACAGACACAATTTCGTAAAAAAAACCTAATCTTCCCTCTTTCTTCTCCATTCTATACCTCTTCTCTTTTCTCTCTTGTCAGACCAGCCACTGTAATCTCTCGTCACCGCTAGGCTTTGTCACCGCCACCATACTCTCTCACCATCGTCATTATAGGTTACCATCACCACGATCATCTTTGGTCATATATTGACGAATAACGACTATCCCATTATTAAAGTGACGTGTAGTAACATCATCACGTTGGACTAACCAAAATGTATACTTCAAATCAGTGTATACCATCGTAGTAGGCAAACCTTCTTTTGTGGGGATGAAATGAACACCCACTCAAATAATTAAGTATTACAATTTACTCTTAGATACATCAATTATTCGATAAATTTGAAGAATAAATCTATGCTTATATTTGAGACCATATGGAGTATATGTGTGGATAGACTAAGCTTGATTCAATTTCAAAAAAATAACTAAAAATCGATGTGATTTGAATAGTTTCTACATGGATTATACAAAAAATCTACTTAGAAATGATTTTTCATTGGATTTTATAAGCAAACAAATACTTTATATCTAGACAAAAAGACCTTATGTACATTAAACTTTGTTTGAAACCTCACTTGCTATTTAAAATGATTGGGGTGGCCTTTGCTAAGATGCAAAATATTAAATAATTAATCAATGGAAAATAGATCTAACGTGTAATGTAAGATGGAGATTTCTGAGAAATTTCTGTTTCAATTTAAGTAGGTACGCAAGTTTATAAATTTAAGTCCTTGAGAAGCATCTCACACTAATTTTATTGTTAATTAATCTAAAATATACCACTTTGTTATGTCAATAAATAAATACGATGTACATTTTCTAACAAGTGAATTTGGTGACCTGGACATCTCTCAGGTTATATAACAATATGTGTAAGACTAAATTAGACTATTTTAATTAACGAGTTTCCAATATTTTAGTTTTTTTCACATTTATGGTTCAAACAAATTATATAATATAGCATAGTGGTTGGACCATTTCAACCTCTAGTATTATCAAGTTCAACTTTGGGTAATGTCATTTTTGCATTTTTATTTCATCGAAGTCTTAGACCATCAACATAAATAAATAAAATTGAGACATAAAACAATGACTTTAGAGGTTAACTTTTGCATTCTAACTTTAAGGTTATGTTTGTTAGACGACAACCGAATATGATTGCACATACTTTTGGATGGCGGCCACTTTTTGGATCAATTTAAAAAAATAGAGAGAAATTGTTAGTAGTTTTTTTTTTGTGCAGAATATACAAAAATTATATTATTATACACAACAATCTTATGGCAAAATAATCAAAATTGCACCTTCATATTGTCAAAGATTTTATAGTAAGTTAGCAAACTCCAGTTTAAAGAAACAGTAACATGACATCAACATACATCTTCATCACTCAAGGAAAGAATTGTTAGGAAACATGATATCCAATGAAGGAATGAGAGAAAACTCAGAGAATATTTCTATTGATGATAAAAGTGAATATTACAATGATAAGAGATGCCTTCTAATGAGGTAGTTACAACTATATATACTACTATAAGACTAATGCTAACTTGTATCTAACCTATATCTCTAATAAGAATATTTGGCTTTTCAGAAGAGGCGATGATGATATTGATTCTCTTGTATACCATGAAGAAACAATCAATTTATTTCAACCATTTAGTGACAACTTTTTTTTTTTTATTGGTTAAAAATAATAGAGAAAGAAAAATGAGAGAGAGAGAGAGCACATATTATGAGTATTAGATAGAGTTGTTCAAAAGTTGTCACAAAATAGTTGTACAAATATAATTTCTCATAGTTAAATTTGTATTGAGTTAGTTACACAATGTGCTAAGTCAAATTAGTTAAATTTCAAAACCAATAACCTTAGTTAAACATAACTATTAGAACTTTGTATCGGGTCTAACTCATCCTTACAAAACTAACGTATAAAGTGAAAACTGTCCACCACTTATAAACACAACTTTAAGCCATATCTCGTCCAATGTGGAATTTTAGCACATATCTTCACTTACAGGACTGGACATCTAGAACGTGACTCACTTGTCCTGATATGAATGACACATTAGCAGGTGGCCCAATAAATCTTAGATATACTCTGATACCAACTTAAATATTAAGTTGGATCTAACACAACCTTTAAAAATCCGGTTTGTAAGGTGAAAACTATAAACAACCACTTGACAAAGTGATTAATTACAGAATTTTTTACACGATCCTTATAAGCAGACACTCCCTATATATAACATAGAAATTCAATTTGAAACAATTTTCGGATGGTCTAATTAGATTGTCATAACAACATGATAAGTGATTTCAAATGGGCAAACTTGTAGCATCAATATTGGTGTGTGTTTCTTTACCATGTTGAATTTACTATCACTGTCTTATTTACAAGCAAGTAATCAATTTAGCACAAGATAAAAAAAAACAAGAGGTTCATATAGAATACTATAGACGTTTAGGGTGTTAATACCTTCCATTTGCGTAACCAATCCCCGAACCTTTAATCTCTTAAATTTAGGGTTTATTTGAACTTTTCCCCTTTTCCTTGGAAAAAATAAAAGCTCGGTGGTGAACTTAAAATTGGGAGTCAACGCTAATCAATAGCTTGATATCCAAAAATCACCGCGACACCTGCAATTTTACCCCTTCCGATTATTGCAACTTTTTTCCCTATGATTTCAATACCATGATTAAGTAACAACTCAATGCAACTCTTCGAGGCACAAGGGATAACGAAGGGTTTTCTTCCATCTCTTGCAAGATTTCCTATATTTAAAGGATGAAATCCATCCACATCCTTTTCAGGACTCACAATGTTCATAATTCTTTCTTATATTTAAAGGATGAAAGTCCTTTAGATTCTGACTTGCAACTTGGCTTCTCTTGAAAATTCTTTTGCTCTAATTTTTTCTTTGAGAACCAATACTTTATTTTAAGACATATAAATTTTAGTCTATGGTCCTGCACACTTGAACAAATATTAGCATATCCAATTGAACTTTTAATCTTTGTTATCATCAAAACTTAAGAGGCATTGTTTAAACTCATTTTGTTCCAACACTCTCTTGTGCCTTTTCTGGCGTTTTCATCCTATTTTCAACTATTCTTCCGTCTAGATCTCCTACGAACGTGAAATGAATTTTATTCACTTGGCATTGTCTTCAAGAAACTTCTAAGAACCATTTAACTTCAACCTTATATCCTTGATCCTTCAGGTGAAGTCTTGATTTGTCGATTTACATGATTTCTCACTACAAAACACTCAAAACACCTATCAAGTTGCATGATTTACGATAAAGTGAATTACAACGACTTGAGTGAAAACAATACAATATGTTCCTCAAACCATTGACAACAACTCCAACTCTCATCTTATGTATCTTCAAATGCAAAGAAAAGTACTAAAACATAGCCAAAAATATCATATGATACTCCGTCATCACCTACTCTGGTCCCAAATCCAAATTTTCCGCATATTGAACATACACCTTTGTTCATGCATCTATACATTGAAACAATTATGGATGTTAAAGGTGACAATGATTGTGGATTCTGAGATGCAGCTGAGCATGTTGGTACGATTGAAGAAAGTCATTCTATGATTGATAAGGCACTTATTAGAAAGTCGAGTAATCATAAGCGTGACTATAAGCCAATATTTGGGTCTGAGGAACATTTTAAATATATCATGAATGATTGAAACCCTCCTAAAATAATTGTGGAATTGCACCAAAATATAAGTGGTTGATATTACCAGATATGATTGATGATAGTCTGTCATTTCAATTTTTTAGAGTCTTTTTATGATATTTTTGAGCTCACGATTACTGAAAAACGTGTCACGATTTGGAGCTCTCAAGAATCATGCATTTGACATTGGTGAAAACGTGTCACGATGGCAAAAACTTGACACGATTATGGAAACCCTAATTTGGGTGGTTTGCTACACAAGGCAGAAACGTGTCATGATTTACTTAAATCGTGCCACGATTTTAGGAGAAGCTGTTGCCTATTTAAGCTGAAGACTATTATGAAAACAAGGGTTACGAATTGGAGAGAGAAAAGTGCAATTTTGAGACCTAAATACGGTTAGAAGGGTGATTTCTTCAACCTTCTATCAGTTCATGTATGTTTTAATTCCTATATTGATTGTGCTATTTGTAAACTCGATTATGAGTAGCTAAATCTCTTAGAGATTAGGTCTGAGATGATTCTATGTAATCCTAATTGAAACATGTTGCTGTGAAACTCCATCTATTGTGAATGACAATCTAGTTTTTATTCAATTGAATTGTTCTTAATGCTTTTTATATATTGACACCATATAAACATGATTTCGTGAAAATGAATGACTACTGACCATAGCTTTCAACTTAGACCTAATTGAATTGTTCAAATAAACATGGTTAGTCTAGGAATGGATAATCGTTTATTTGTGATATTAAGTTAACGTTCTTAAAACCTTCAAAGAGTATCAGACCACCTAAGGAATTAGGGGTTGTACTCTGAGAAGAGGGTCCTAAGTCAAGGGATTGATTAAGGCTATTTTGTTAACCATTGTAAAACTAGAGAATCATTCGTAAGAAATAGGTGCAGTATACCAATTAGGGGAACTCAGAGGATTTGAAAGACCTGATCTCATCTCTCTCCTTATATTTTCCAAAACTATCTTTATTTTCTGTTTATCTAATTTTATGCAATCAAAACTACTGCCTCGGGCACTAAAATAATTTACACATCCTAGATATTAACCTTATTGCTAAATTGAGATTAACATAGTCCTTGTGGATACGAACTTATAAATTTTATTACTTCAATAGTTTTTGGTACACTTGCCAAACGTTTATCATGAATCACATTATTGAACTAATTTGGGTTGGCCCGGTGGTATTGGCTTGAGACCTGGGAGTTTGCTCCTCCTCAAGGTCTTAGGTTTGATTCTTTTTTGTGCCAATTTGGGTGGACTAATTTAATCTCTTAAAAATAAAGAATCACATTATTGTAACCTGCTATTATAAAGTTGTAGTTGAGTGGACAAAACAAGCAAACAGTATTTCTGAAACTTTTTTCCCAATCAGGGTTTGTCCACCAGTTAACCCAAATGTCCACATTATGTATATTGACTTAATCTTCAATCACTTTGTTCATGTATTTTTTAAAGATTTTTGTCCGATATCTCCATCATGTACGAGGTGGAAGTTATACAAGAAAGAAGAAGCTGAGAGATGGGAAGATGCCTTTTTTAACTAAACAGTATTGGTTCCGAGACTTGATGGTTATTGAAAAAGGTGAGCAACCACCGAAAAAAGAATCAAATGTGATTCCAATTTCGCATAATAGTAAAGATGAAGAACTTGAAGTTATTGAAGAATATGAAGAAGCAATTTCACTAGATAGGCCATGACATTTTTTTGTTGGTGCTCATACTTTTTTGGGTCGATAATGCACGACATTTTTTTTTGTGGCCAATATATCACTAACATTATATAGATATATGTCTTTTATGTTTTATGTGGAGCACAAAACACTGACAACTTATATGGATAATATTTCAACGCATTTTATATAAATATATGTCTTTAGTTAATCTGAAAATCATAAGTTATATCTTTGGATTCGTTTCAACTACAAGCGTCCAAATTTCCAGTAGAGATTTGGTGTCATGGTATTGACTTTTAAGTTATTTTGATGTAATGTTTTGCATTATTATGTAAATTTTCTTAATGTTGAATCGTTATTTAAAGAAAGAAGATTTTAAGGGAAAATACATTATCATAAATGATTCACACTTATGTTGAATCAATTAAGATGAGTATAACTGAATCTGGATAACAATTGAATAACGAGTTGATTCAGATGATGATCAAGTCGATTCAGATGAATTCCATGAAGATTAAAATGATTCAATGATTCTTCTTTCCAGTTTTGAGTTGATTCAAAACTAACTAGAAGCTCTCTGACTTGAGTGAGGCGATTCAAAGAGTCGCTTATGACTTTGAATCGATTCAAAAATAACTCAAATCTCTTTGACTTGCATGAATCGATTTAGAGAGTTAGTTATGACTTTTGACTCGATTTATGTTTAAGAAATTTGTTTTTAAAGGATTGAAAATGCACATAAAACCCAAAACAAAACCATACAATTTTTGGTTTTTTTTTCTTCTTTTCTGTGTACTTACGATTTGATGATTTTGTCATTTCCTATTTTAGGTCCCAGATACTAGTGATGTGGTTGGAAATTTAAAGTTTGGAACAAATGTATGTTGTTTAATTACTCGAAATTATATTTGTCTGTGTGTATATGCGTGCATGTGCAATTATACGTACTACATTTTTGAAGACTTTTATTGATTTTTTAGATATGTGATTGACATTTCACAAGTTGTAAGATATGTATATTATATTTTACTTTTTGAGTTCATGTTTCATTATTATGAAAACATCTACTAACTTGAGTTTTTAATCTGTACTCTTTTATTTTAATTAGGTTCTAGATGCTTCTAGTCTCCATGACCAAACAAGTTTTCCAAGTCAAAACACTAATAATGAAGATGGAAGAGATGAAGATTAGAAGCTAATTTTATCTTGACGGAGTAAATTTGAACGTTTACCGGATATGATATTATTATTTTAAAATTATTGAGATGTTTATGATTTTATTCATTTTTAAATACCTTGTGGTGCTTTTAGGTTGATATTTTAACAATATTTTAGTTTGAAATTCTTGTTAAACTTGTTAGTTTTTCAATATAATTGAAGTTTTATTTTATCTGTGTATACTAAAATTTTAGTGAGTGGTATGTACAAAAAATATTGGTGTGTACCAACAGAAAACTGCTATGGGGAACACAATTCAATAAGTGTCATTGGCAGTAGGTATAAGTCTCACATTTTGTTGTCTGAAACTACCGTAGCTATAGCTATTGGGATGAAATTTTTCAAAGTTGGTGTATGTTTCATGAGCTATGCCAACTTTATTTGGATCTTTACGAACGAATTATGTCCTATATATAAATTATTATTGAAAAGTATGAATCTAACCCAAATTAAAGCAAGTGTCTCTTGGATGGAATAACATATTTTCCTTCAAACCTTCTTCAAATGTCTCTATAAAAAAAATCATAAAATATTAAATAAAGTTCAAGGATACACATTTGCATAACTCATGTTTCAATTAATTTAGCTCATATACAACTTTATCACGTTTACATAAGCAAATAAACTATCTAAGTGACAATCACATACTAATCAAATAAGTCCATATATACGTACAAGAAATTGATCGAGATTCTGAGCCTGTTCTTTTCATGACTCCTCTTAATTGAGACATGAAATCCAATGCTTGACGTAGGAATGACTTTGATTTTAGTATATATATTGGGTTGAGTCGAGCAGATGATATTGAAATATAGATATCTATTTTTCAATTCATTTATATCTAAATGATATACAAATAGATAAAAGAATTTTCTTCATCTAGCACCTATTAACGAAATAGTAACCTCATTGTTTGAGGAAGGCTTTGTTGTAGATTCTCTCTCATTAGAGACCCTTTGTATTATTAAACCGGGTTCCTTTGGTTGGGCTAAAACAATTTCATTCGTCAACATCGCAAGCACATATGTCATATTTGGTCTATCATTTGGATGAAGTTGTAGACATAAAAGACCAACTTGTATGCATCTTAAAGCTTCAGATGGAATATATGAGTCCCTTAGACAAGCATCAATCAATTCTTCTGAATTTCTCTCTTTCCATAACCTCCAAGCCTACAAAAATTCAAATAGTTGTCATATGCTATTTCATTAACGGAATATAAAAGTTGTTTATGTTACTTACATGCCAAATAAGATTATGGTTGTTGCTTGGAAATGTAAGTCCTTTATTTTTCTGTCCACTTACAATCTCTAGTAATAACACGCCAAAGCTAAATACATCGGATTTTGTGGAGAATAGCCCATCAATGGCATATTCTGGAGCCATATAACCACTGAAAAGTATACAAATGAGTTAATTTGAATTATTTTTTTCTTTCAATAACTTACAAATATCAATGAAACTACTTACTGTGTTCCAACTACTCTTTTTGTATTCCCCTCAACTTGATCATCTCCACAAATTTTTGCCAAGCCAAAATCTGATATTTTAGGATTCATATCATTGTCTAATAAAATATTACTTGGTTTTAGATCTCGATGTATGATCCTCAATCTAGAATCTTGATGAAGATAAATCAGTCCACGGGCAACTCCACAAACAATGTTGAAGCGCTTAAACCAATCTAGAAGTTTCTTTTGAGCTGGATCTATTAAAAATATCAATTTTATTTATTATATTCTTTCCAAAACTCAAA
>Ga0228710_1007789_pt1 | contig 15657 bp, 9 predicted proteins | sample MedpolnodulmetaG_FD_177995 | JGI IMG/M metagenome (GOLD analysis project Ga0228710, IMG submission 177995) | Root nodule microbial communities from Medicago polymorpha collected in Santa Monica, California, United States - pink nodules | ecosystem: Host-associated > Plants > Roots > Nodule... | reverse complement strand
GCGGCTCTGTTTCTTTTTAGTGAGAGAAAATACAATGTAAAGTGATGAAGTGTTGGTACAAAGTGGTGGTGTGGTGGACACGTGATGAGAATAATATCTCACTCAATGAAATTTATGACCTTTTTTTTAATTTAATTTTATTAAAAAATGTGTTAGTGGTTTCTAAATCAGTCACTACAAAAATTTATAACGGATTTCAAGACCAATTTATTATTGGTCAATACTTTCCATTATTCGGTGTTTAAGTTAGTCACTACAATGACCAATTATTTGCAGTCTCTATTTCGGTCACTAAACAACAACTTTCTAGTAGTGAATCGTTATTTCTCAAAATGTTATGTATTACCATTATTAATAATATTATTATTATTAGCGCAAAGACATGCACATGTTCGTCTTTTCGTTCTTTTTAGTACGCTAACACATGTAAATTATGAACGGTATTTTAGATAAAATTTTGATTTTGATTAAAATTATTAGTACAAATATTTCTGACTTTCAAATTGTAACAAAACCAAAAAAAAAAACATATTTATCTTTTTCATTAACAACAGTAATTTAACAAATATAATATAAATCCTTTTTTTTTTAGTACCACCAATAATATGACATTAATATAGGAAAATTTGTTTAAGGGTATAACTGGAATTATAAAAAATTCAGCTCAAAATCTCTATCCGTCTTTCCGCTCTTTTTATTGCACTAACGTTTGAAAATTATGAACGATGTCTTTTCATTTCTTATAACACTTTCGTCATTTTTTCTTCTTCTAATTTAATCATTTTTATTATAAAATATCAACATCGTTATCAATTTTCATCAAATAAAACAAAAACTAAAAAAAAAAACTTGCCTAGAATCTATCAAACCCGTAAAAAAACTCAAATCTTCAACATACAAACATAGAAGTATATAAGAAATAATATAGTGATAACAGAGTATCTAAGGGGACAATTAACAACGTCCTCAGAAGTATCAAAGGGGACAATTAACAATGGTTGCCAAAGAGATAACAGAGTAACACTCCAAAAACGTCCCCAAAAGTATTTTAGGGGACAATTAACAATCGTTGCCAAAGAGACAACAGAGTAACACTCCAAAACCGTCCCCATAAGTATTTTAGGGACATCTTTTAGGGGTTGCGAAAATATTACTGGCAACAGTCAGAAAAGGTTGACTTAGCGATTTTTAGGCAACAATTTTTACATGTTACCTGAAAAAGTGTTGCATAGACAACAAATGGTGTAGTGTGTGTTAAAGAATAGGAACATATTTCTATTGATGAAACAAAAGAACTTAATAAGGAGCATTCGACTTAAGACACACCTTTAGAAAAAATTGATGAGGAGCAAATTATACCTCAGGCATCTGTGAAATCTCCTTTCACGCAATCTATTTTGGGTCAATTAGCACAAGATGGTGAAGAGGTAATAAGTAAAGTTTTGGAAGCTAGAGACGTTTGTATTGATGTTGATAATGAAGAAACCCCCTATGTTTCTAAAAGTCACAGGAAGAAGATTAAAACTAGAAGCTCCAATGTGACTTACAACACCAGCTTCAAGGGTGTCCCATCTCACCATTCCAAATGACATTCCTCTTTTGGAACGTCATGGGTATAGGCAACCCTGATACAAGAATTTCCCAAGTGGTTTCTTGAAGACAATTCGAATTTCCAAATTTTGTGCGAATTTTCGATCTAATGCTTTGCCCGACTTGTCGAGAGTTTTGGGTGAGCATATAAACCCAACTGTTCTTTATGTGACTGATCAATGTTCCCCCAAAATTCTCAAAAGGTGACGAGTTTAAACAGTCCTCCAACCAAGCTGAGTTTTCCATCAGATTTTCTTATTCAAAAAATAAATGAGAGAAAGAAGCTATTATAAAAACAAAATAAAAAAAAATTATTAACTATATATGGAAGTGTTCAAAACTAATTACAAGGCTCTCTCTCCCTCCCTCCCTGCGTTATTCACTCAATGAAGCGTTGACTTACAAACTCATTTGATGATCTTGAAGCTAAGGTAATTTCATGAAAGATCTGGAACCCAGGCCTAGGGAATTTTCATTGAACTCATGGTTAAGTTATTTTCTAATTGTCATGTTGGTATTGAGTTAATTGAAAAAAAACAACTTAAATTTCAAATCTCTAACCCATTTATTTCACATATTGTCATTTTTCTTAGCCTTCAAATAAAGTGATAAGATGTATCCTTTGTGCTTGTGAATACATAATAATCATTGTTGTCAAAATCCCGACTTAAATCCTAAAATTCAGGATTTTGAAACTTTATTCACCTTTAACGACTCAAATCCATAACAAAATTCTAAAATACGCAAAATCCTAGTAAAACCGCATCAAAGTCGCACAAAATCGTGAAATCCATACAAAATATCAGGGTTTTGAAGGATTTTGAACGATTTTGCCCATTTTTTTAGTCATTTATGTATAATTGTTTTGTGAACTTTAATATGAGTCATTTATGACTATATAAAATTTATAACATATATTTAGCATTATTTTATATTTGGTAAAATTCATCGATTTTAATTGTGATTTTACGATTTCTTATATCGATTCTATAAAAGTAGTTGAGTAAAATCCTTCGATTTTGATTGCGATTTTACGATTTTCGATTTTGCTCTTCCCTTCCGACCTGAAGTAAAATCCCAATTTTGACAACTTTGATAATAATCATCCACGGATATCTGCCCATGACAAAAGGCTCAGGGTAAAACTTCTCAAGATTCAGGCTAAACAAATTCCCAACCTTCCATGTGAATTTCTCAAATTAGTTTAATTAGAATACTCTTACAGTGTAAAGTTACTTTACACTATCAACCAATTAAAATCACTCTTTAAGACACGTCAGCTAAGTGGTTAAAAGGGAAAAATATCAAATCAAATCTTAGAATGTTTTAGATCAATATGAATCTCTTTACCGAAAAACCGATCTTGGTCCATCCTAAAAAAAACAAAACGCCAGACACAAATTGACAACATCAACTCAATAACTTCTGAATCTAAGTCACATTTTTCCATGCTCTCAGACTCTTATATAACTTCTGAATCTAGATTACATCTTTACAAAAAATAATAAAAAAAAAAAAAACCATTTGTTGTGAATCAAATTGAGAAGCTCATATTGTATCCACCATGAAAACTTGGTATGAAAGGTGAAAGGTGGAAATAGCTTATGAAGATCAAAAATAGATTAAATCAGAGCTGTAAAAAATAAATTAAACATGGAATGATGGCATTTATTACTCCATATTTGACTTTATTTTTTATTTTTTCTATTTTAGTTTTCTTTTTATTCTAATTAAACTCTTTCTTATATCAACACTCGTTTCTTGATGCTCCATATCTAAAAACTCCGTAAGAGTGACCTAGCTAGCTCTTGAGAACGACATAACTTTAACAAAGAGAGAGAGTGTTAGAGACTTATATAGGGAAATAGCATTTCTCCTACACTTTCTATTTAAGTATAGAAACAGGGCCGTTCCTGGGGAAGTGCAAAGAGCTTTATAGTGCTGGGACTCCCCAATTTTGGGGTTAAGATCATCTCCATTTGGTATAATAAATGGAGGATGCAATTTGGAGAGAGATAGACACATAAAATAGATGGTGAGTCCTACTATTAAGTGGGTCCCACCATCATTAATTAACAGTACTGATGGCGTGCCCTAGTGGCAAAACACGGGAGTGTACTGTTGGGCATTTTGGCTCTAGTTCAACTCCCACCGATGGGAAATTTTATTTTTTTTAATTGTATTTTTTTCCAGCATAATAGGGTCTTTTTGGTCCTAATTTTAATGGAATTGAGGTCTATATCCTCAATGCTATCTCTTCTCCTTCTAATTCAGTTCAATTGTAATGTTTTTCTCTTTCTATTTTAAGTCTAACGGCCTTTGTCGTATATAATCGCAAAGTTCTAACAACAAACATTATAATTATTCTTTAAAAAAATTAAAATAAAATAAAAACATAATAGTTTTTTTTTCTTTTAAATTTTTATTTATTTTTTTAGGAGCCTCTTTTTACTGAGAGTCAGGCCTCCAATTTTACAGGAACGGACCTATATAGAAACATATTTGTTTTAGCATACAACATTCCTAAAAACACTACCAGGAACTAGGAAGGCATCTTCGTATATAATTACACTCTTCAAAGGAAAACAAACTTTTTTATCTTTTATTATACTATTTATTTGAAAATAGAGAATTAATTTCAAAAATTAAATTACAATTTTATTAAAAACTATAAACTTACTAAAAAATTTAGAAAAAAATTAACAGTAAAATATTTTGTTAGAAAGGAATGAGAAACATACAATTAATACTCGACCCACCAAAAAATACAAATGAGAAGGTTCGAAAACCATTCATAATATACAAAAACCCTCTTTTCTTCTAGCAAGAAACCATTTCTAAGAGGTGCCTTTAATTTTTTTTGAGGGATAAGAGGTGGCTTTGATATCATTAACTAAATCTTCTTTTAAAACTTTATTATCTGTAAAAATTCTATGTTTCTAGCCCCTCAATTTTTTCAAATGGTAGTATGTTATTTTATTTTTTTGAGAGAAAATGGTAGTATGTTATATTAACATTAAAATATACCAATGATTTTTTTTAGAGTAGATGAAGAGAAACAATTACAGGTGGTAACAGAACGGGGTAGCACCATTTGAAAATATGGTACTATCCGGGACAAATAAACCTTGCACTTACAACACAAAGATCATCCACTTCTCTATTTTCTCATATGTTTCTCACCTTTCAAAGCTCTCTTTCTCTTTCCACTAAACTCCCAAACAAACTTTAAAAGAGTAAATTAGCAACATACACCCACTTATTTTTTTACTAAAACTCATTTTTCATTATTCAAACCAATTTTAAATAGAAGTGTAATTTTATAAATTTAATTTAATTGATTAAAAAAATAATAACTTTTTGAAACATCATCTAACCGTTTTGTAACAACGTTGGTTCCATCTTTATTTGCCATTGATCACCAATTGTCGTTAAATTGCATGATTTTTATCTTTTACGAATTTAAGATTGTTTTTCTACCTAAAACAAAAAAAAAAAAATACATTCATGTACAACAAATAATTACAAAGTCAATTCTCAATTCCCGCTGGTACTAAAATGATTTTTTTTTCTTCAAAAAATTAAGGTCTTTTTTTTAAAAATAAACTAAAGTGAAATCGATAAAACTATCTTATTCAAAGTGATTTAAACTAATGAAACTCCGTTTTTCGTTCAAAATGAGGGGAGTGTAGCTTGCTAAAGTGTTTTTAGATAGGTGTAAATTATATATATGCACCCAAATTGGCCCAAATGATTGTTAACGAGTAGCTAAACAATTTTAAACTAGAAACATGTGTAGTCTTTTGGGTATGGGGCAATGATTCATCGAGCATTTACTCAGTGAGATCAGCTTATACTTTTCTTTATAAGAGAGCTAGTGTGGTGGACGAGAGGTCAGAATAAATTGTGCAACTTCTCAAGGTGAATGTTTTCTCTTGGCAACTGCTTCAGGATAGGATTCTGACTCGTCAGGATCTCTTTTATAGGAGCATTATAGTTGATGCGTGGTATTTCTTGTGTTTTCTGTAATGAGACTGTAGAGTCGGTTTGTCACCATTTTGTTAGATATCCTTTTTTAGGTCAGGTATGGTATCATGTGTTTATGTAGTTGGAGTGGGAGTTGGTTTTACCTTCAGATTTAACGAGTCGTCATTTTGTGTTCAAATTAGGCGGGGGGAAATAGGAGAGGTTAGGTTTCTTATTAATATGGCAAATTGTTGTGTAGTCCTTGTGGAGATCCTAAAATGCTCACATCGTTTTGGGGAAAGAGACGTATGTGCTCCAGTTGGTGGATATGGTTAAATTTACCTCTTGGAAATAGTTTTTAGGAAAGCATTCTTGTCATATTTGTTCCTTCGAGTGGGGTCATGAACCCAATCTGTGTTGGAACCGTTAGTATCTTGTGGCGGATTTGTCTAAGGGTTGGTTGATTGAAAGGTTATGTTCCTAGTCTTCCTCTTGTTCGGTTGTGGTTAAGAGTTTAGATGGTTTTTCTGTTGTTTTAGTTTTCGCTCTGGTTTTTTTGTGGGGAGGTTCTTTGTTTTTGTTATCGCTTGATATGAATACTTGTACTCAAATTTTTATATTTGTTTGAACTCTTATAGGAGATTTCTTCTTTTTCTTTATTTATATAATATATTTGTCATTAAAAAATAACGTAAAATTGAATTAAACATCAGACTATAATATTTAAACACTCCCACTTTTTCATACATTAATTCAACACCATATTTTATTTATGTCTCTCTCTATTTCATCATCAATCTATTAGATCAGTCTATTTTTATTTTCATCTAAAGATATATATTTTCATCTAAAAATGTGTACCCCATAACACGTAACATTTTCCTTAAATATTTGCACTACAAGATGACGGATTGTGATTGACTGCAGTCAAAACAATAACACAGTCACACAGTCATATTAACTGCAGCCATTGAATCAAAGCAACGCTTCAGATTAACTTATCTGGAACTCAAAGTTTGAACTTTGTTGGTGGAGATATGTTCCAGTCTATTCCTCAAGCAGATGCTGTTTTACTCAAGGCATGTTTATTTTCATCAATTTTTACTATTTGATTTCATTTAATTTTGTATAATAAACTAGGAATATTTTGTAACAAATACTAGGTTCATCAAAAGAACTAGGCATATTTACTCAAGGCATGGTTATGTTCATTTAGTTTTTACTATGTTCATCAAAATATGTTCAAGACTTCATAATTAGGAATAGGATTTATATCGTTATTTTACCTTGTATAACAAAGTCAAACAAACTAGGTTGCATATTTTGTAACAAGTACTAAAATCTAATATGTTTTTTAAAGTGGGTCCTTCATGATTGGGATGATGAACTCTCCTTAAAGATATTGAAGAACAGCAAAAAAGCTATTTCAGAAAAAGAGAAAAAAGGAAAGATAATAATCATAGACATATCAATTGATGAAACAAGCAATGATCATGGATTAACCAAGTTGCAATTGCACTTTGACATGGTAATGCTGACTCTACATAATGGAAAAGAAAGAGAAAAGAAAGAATGGGAGAAACTTATATATGAAATAGGTTTCACCAGCTACAAGATTACTCCCATATGCCGTTTCAAGTCTCATATAGAAGTTTATCCTTAATTTTATTTATGATTAATGCAAATAAATTACCTACAAATTCAATACGTCAAAATTGTAATGTATATTGTTTTTGATCTTGCACCCAATGTTTATTGTTTTAAGAGGTTCCCAACTGAAAGTAGTTGGTTTTGTTGGGCAGTCCTAGGAGTATCAAGAGGCTAAACGATTTAGGACTTATAAGAGACATTGACATTTCATCATCACCTAAGACCTACAATTTTTAAACTATATGTGTCATCTAGTGTGTGTGTCTCTCTCTCTCTCTCTCTATATATATATATATAGAGAGAGAGAGAGTTTTGCTAGAAGGCACATTTTATGAAGGTGTCTTTTAGCAAGTTATAACTAAAAAGTGGATAATCACACCTTGAGGTGTGGATTGCTAAAAGACACATTCATGGATGTCTTCTAGCAAAACTCATATATATATATATATATATATATATATCAAAATATGAGGATATAAATGCATGTACTTGAATCCAATAATCTCTCCATGTAAGTCTATCACATCCTACACTGTTATTATCGGTTGAACACTGTTTTTACCAACCGAACACTCCACCTAAATAATCATCTAAAATACTTTTGACACAAGGATTCAATACACCAAAATTCACCCCCGCTTGCCTACCAATGATCTCTAATCCTACTTGTTTGAGAGTCTAGAAGAGTGTTGGAAACACCAACGAGTTAAGCGATCATTGACCCATAAGAGATATTGACACCACTTATTCATCTAAAAATTCAAAGCGTTTATAATATAAGTCATCCCTCTTATATTTTAAACATTTAGATATGTATTTTATGTGAGAATAAACAATGATCATACATGAATATTGTTGAACCAAAATGGGTTTTAGGACAATGTCTCTTAGGTTTTGATGATAACAATGAATGAAAGAACAACTTAGTAATATAATATTTGTTCAAGTATGCAGGACCATATAATTAAATTATGACATAAAAGTCAGGTTTTGGTGCTGATACATCAAGCTTTGAGCATAGGAAAGCATTTTGGTACTCAAGAAAAGCATTGGAAACGTCTGAAGACTTAGAAAATGATTTGAAGAAAGATCAACAAAAAGTCTAAGCTTTGATCAGAAGATGTCTTCAATACAAAGAAGAAAACAAGCTCTGATAGATCCTGCCTCTGAATTAAACAAGCTCTGATGAAGTCAGCAGTCTAGGACTCTAACAAGTTTTATCTTCTTTAGATGGAAGGTTGCTTTCAACCTCTGATAAATGCAATTTGTCTTCTTCTGACCACGTGCAGAAACAAACGAAAAAATTCAAAGGCAAAAAGAATGTAACAGATCATTTCATATGCAACAAATGATTTCTCAAGTATTGTTCAACGACATTATCGAACTAAGTCAAAGTTTTCAAAATATCATCAACCTTTCATGAACGAATTTGATGAGTTGGCAATCTTCAAACAACGCCTATAATACTTCTCTTATATTTAATGACCTAAGCATTTTGAATAATATACAACACTTTGAACAATTTACAAGATCCAAACCTCAGTCAAATTCAAAAGCCTTCAAATACTTAGAAATTTCTTAGCAACCTAGCATCTTAGAATTTTCTTAAGTATCAGAAGTACGTTGTTCTTAAAGTTAGTTTGTCACTCTTAGAGTTCTGAAAGTGTAAACAATTACAAATCATTTGTAAGACTCTCATTGTATAAGTCCTGTTGTGTGAGGTAAGGGAGACTCTGACTTGTGTGTTAGAGCAATTGTAATCTTGTGTAATTATAATGGAAAAATCCTTTAGGAGTGCAATGGGGCTGATGTAATTATTGTAACAGTCCGTTTTTCGTTAGAATTATTTTATTTACTTATTATATGTGTTTAATTGTTGGTTTGTGTGTTTGATTTGAGATTAGTGGATTTTTAGACGAGAAGAGTATTTTAGTCATTTTACGACTAAGGGAATTTTGGTCATTTGATGAGTGAGGGTATGTTAGAAATGTTAGAATTGATGGGTATTTAGTATTTTTAGTGTGGTGAATTATTTTAGTAGAGTTAGTAGTAACTTGAGGTAATTAATTAAGGTGGTGGTGTATGAAGTAATTGAGTAGTAACATTTTAATGAGATGAAAAGATACTAAACATGTTAAGAGAGTAGAAAGCATAACCTAAGTGAGACTATATAAGTATAGCTCTAATGAGAAATTAGGGTTACACATTCATTTCATAAGTTTTACCAAAAGGTGGCTAGAGAGAGAAAGTAGAGAGGTAGAGAGAAGAAGAAAGAAGGAGAAAAACTTAGAAGGGGAAGAAGAGCGGAACAAAAGCTAGGAAGCTAGAAGAGGAGAGTGAAGCCTTAACTTGAACTTTTGAGAATTTGAGGTAAGGGGGATAGATAAGTTGTTCTCATAATAAGCTATATCATATTTTTAGCTTTTGGGTCATGTTTATTTTGATTGATTTCTGAATTGATTATTATTTAAGTTGATTTTCGCACTAAATAAAGTAATAATTTTGGGTATGTGAAAAGTGGTAGAAACTTATTGTTGTTGCATGAAATTCATGGTTTAATTATATTAAGTTGCAAATTATGGGCTTTTAGCATAATTGGTTGTAAATCATGATGTTGTTGTTGAATGTTGTTGAATTCATGATGTATGTGCTAGATGAGTGATTGGGTATATGAAATTGATTGAGTTAAGTTGTTGTTGATGCTTTAAGTTGTGTTTGCTTGAATTAAGTTGTTGTTGTTGGAATTTTGATGAAACAAGTGATAACTAATTGAATTGTTGCATAAGTTGTTTTGAATGTTGTGAAAAGAGCATATTTGATGTGTTTGAGCCTTGGAATATGACTTTAATGGTTTTGGGTGTTATAGGAATCTAAATAAGCACTTTTGGGACATTTTTTTATGAAAATATGATGTCAAAACACACCAAAAGACCCTTTTCGTAGCGCTGGCGCCTGCACTGGAGCGCTAGGCGCCCAATTACAAAGACCCAGCGCTTGCCCTGCACATCCTAGCGCTAGGTGCCCTTGACAGTGCAAGTTACTACTTGCATTTTGTCTCGGATGCTTGGGGGATGGCGTGTATAGTTCCTAAGCGATCTTCTAATGATAACAACTTGCTGTTTTGATTAATATAGTTGTTGGAACATAGTTTACTTGGATTAAAATTGGTTTTATTAATTTGAGACAAACTTTGAATGAGAAGTAAGTATGAATTTGAAATAATCGAATGATGAATTTTCTTAAGTGAAATGATGATGTTGTGACTTGTCTTTTGTGATGATGGACTTAGATGAAGCATGTAGGTTTGATAAGGAACTATAAGAGTTGGTAACTTGATTTTTGGTAAAAATGTGAAAATAGACGAACTTTGGTGAAATGATGAAATATGACTTGTTAGCTTGCAAATGACTTATGCTCATAATAGTATGATGGGAAATGATTGAATTAATGATTAATATGCATAAGATGTGATGGATTGTGTGAAAATGAAAATAGACGAACTTTGGCAAAATGAGGAATTATGATTTTATAACTTGCAAATGACTTTATATTCATGATAACATGATGAAATAAGAATGAATCAATGATTGATGGGTGTATAATATGTTAGTCATCATTGATGTGAGTGATTATTCGTCTATTATGTGAATTGTGCTTTATGAAACGAGGTTGTTTCCTTGTGGTGATAATTGTTGATGATGAATATGTTGAGATGAATACTTGGTAATGAATATGTAGAGATGATTAATTGATGGTAATTGTTGATGTATGAATGCATTGTTTGATAATGCAATGTGGTGAAAATGTAGAGAATATGAAGAGTTGTTTGGTGTTGCACATTATCGAGTCAATACTTGGCATCCATGCATTCATAAGTCCTATATGTGGAGAATATGTTGATGGATCAATCGGTAAAATTACCTGTGACATTCAAATGGTACCACATGCATGTAGAGTCGTGTCTAGAGCATTACATGCATATGAGATCTGTGAAACGTGTCATATTTGATTATGTGACTTGTTGAATTATGTAAATTATATGATTGGTAAATAATGCGATTATGTGGAGTTGTGTACTTAAGCATGTTTGCGTGGTGATATTAGTACCCTTGAGATAGTATTGTTAAGGTGATGAGATATTGATAATGATTTGATTAAAGAATGAGATATGCTTGAATATGTTATGATTGATTTTATGATAATATTCACATGATGTTAATATTCTAGGATGATGAAAATGTATGTTAAAAGAATTGCATATGAAAAATACCTGATCTAAAACAAAAAAATCGTTGAAAAAACAATTTTTTTTAGAGGAAAAAAAAACCTAAAGTTAAATAAAATGAATTAAAATAAAAAGTATATAAGTAAATGAATAAATCTATACGTTTGAATTTGTTTCATTAGGGCTTAAGAGTTTGAGCAGTAGCATAGCAGCACTGAAGAAAGAAATGGAAGACATTGAAGATTTACTCATCGGAGCCGCTACCGGAGCTCCACCGGGATTCCGTTCACCGTTATCCTCTGTTACCGTCGGCGTTGCAACGAAGAAGATTCAACGCTCTTCACTTTTACCTTCACCCTCACCTTCAATCCCTGGCACTCAGGTTCTTCATCTTCATCTTCATCCTCTTCCTCTTCTTCATTATTTGAATTTCTAATTATTTTTGTTGTTTTGTTTTCGCAGACGATTTTCATAAAGACATTTGGATGTTCTCATAACCAGGTAAACTGAATTTAATTATAGAATTATGTATTATTTTAATTAATTAAGATTATGATTATGATTAATTGAGGTTGGTTAGTTGATTAATTAGTTAATTAATGTTTTGATTTGAACAGAGTGATAGTGAATATATGGCTGGTCAGCTTTCAGCTTTTGGGTATTCATTGAGTGATAATCCTGATGAAGCAGATCTATGGCTCATAAACACGTATGTTTTGCTCTTTTTAATTGTTGTTATTTTCATTTTTTTTTTTTAGAGATTTTTGTTGGTTATGCTCATTTAAAAAATTTGTGTGGTTATGTAATTTTTGGGATGTAATTTGTAGATTGAATGATAAATGATTTAGGGGATATGGAAACTTGGGGCATGTTGATAAATGATAATGTCGGTTCTCGTTAGTTTGAAACAACCGCCGACATTGTTGTCAATTGCGGATCGCGGAAAATATGGTTTGTTTAAATTTGGCTATTCTACAGCCCTATTGTGCTCCTATAGCGACTATTTGACAACGCTTCATACTGAATAGTGTATTGCGGAACAATAGTGATTTGTTCAAATTCCGCTATGCTATAGTGCTATTGTAGCCTCTATTTGACAACATTGTTTGTAGATACAGATCAATGACCATATTATTATGTATCGTTTACCTATTACTTTATTTTATTGATGGAAAACTAAGTGGAGAAAGAGAAAGTAGCAAAATAGTCATTTCTCTTATCCGCAAAGAAACTTACATAATATTTATTCAAATAAAGAGAAGAAAAAGAAACTTACATAATACCTACAGAGGTTAGTCTACTTGCTCGTATCTCAAAAGGACGTGAGTTCAAATCTCACTGAAGATATGAAGACCTTGTTGTCGGGTAATTTGTAATAAGCGTTGTTTGAATCTCAAGGTCTGACTTGGCCCTAATGAGCTTCTGCGACTTAACTCACCTAAACTTTTAATTTTCAAAGGGGAAAAAATAAACTTACATGGTTTAGTTCCTGATTTGATGAGGAAGGTATAGGGATTGATAAGATATTGTGACTTGTGAATTGTGATATTTTCCAGAAACAAAACGTTTTAAGGAAATGACAATGTGCTATGAACTAGACTTGATCCCCCACCCCTTTCCTTCCCCCATGTGGCATCCTATTTGCTTAATGATAGCCAGAGCTTCTTAGCTGATACCTTTAACCCTTTAACTACTTAAAGTGTAACATTTGAAAACATATCTTTCAGAACCATTGCATTAACTGGTTGGTTGATGATTTGCTTATAATGTTGGATACCTGTAGCATGGTTTTAAGTTGTGGTTGTGGTCACGATTACGCTGCAAGCCATTACATTGTGGTAAAATGCAGCCGATGAGGTTGAAATTGCAGTTGCAATGCCGTTGCGGAGATTTCAAAATCTTCAATATTGCGGCTGCAATTGCCTTTGCGGACCGCAATTTGAAACCATGACAAGTACTCCACTAAAGTTTCTGTTACCGGCTCAAATTTTTTAAGGATAAGTTTGGAAAAAATTAGTTATAGTATTTTCTTGTAGATTTTTTATCTATATTCTTCATAGCTTAGGCAAGAAAAGTATAAAAGTAATTGATTAGGTTGTTGGAAAGTAGTTACTAATCTATAATAATAAGCATGGGTTTCGTATCTGCATGGCTACTTGCATGCACATTACTATATTGTCAACCCTAAATTAATTGTTGATATCTAAATGGTTCTCAAGGGCCCGTTTTCCTCAACTTAATCAATTTATCAATCTATCATATTTCAATTTCAAATATTTTCCTATCAGAATCGGTTCTATTTCAAAGGATATGGAAATCGAGTGATTAAAATGTTCATTTTATTGAAGCGGACAGTGCTGTCTCCATCAGTTTGATAATGAAAAACAGTTTTGACAGTGGATCTCGTAGGAAGTTTTAGTTTTGTTTCTTTCAGTCAATATATTAGAGTCTAGAACTAGTTATTGTTCTAATATCTTTATGTGGTTAAAAGTGCATATATCTGTGCAATAGTGTGAATAAATAATCATACTGCAAACCGTTCTAATGCTTTCTGTGATTGTCCTTATATCTTTTGTTTTATCAACCTGCAAAGTCAAAAAGTTTGTGATTCTAGAGTTTACAAGCCACATTCCAATAACTATGTTAAAACCCTTTGTTTTGGTCTCAATGTCTCATTGTGTTATGTCATTCATGTGTATGGAGGCAGGTGCATCAATGTATTAGATAGGCTGGACATGTCTTTTATTATCTGAAGCTATTAAAGTGAACAATATAGCATGAATGCATAATATTTTAGAAAACCATATATACGTATGAAAAGAAAATCATGTTAAGTAATTACTGGTGCAGTTGCACGGTAAAGTCCCCAAGTCAATCTGCCATGGATACCATCATAACAAAAGGAAAATCTTCAAATAAACCACTAGTTGTTGCTGGCTGTGTCCCTCAAGGAAGTCGAGATGTGAAAGAGCTGGAAGGGATCAGCATTGTAGGAGTCCAGCAAATTGATCGTGTTGTTGAAGTTGTAGAGGAGACTTTAAAAGGTCACGAAGTGAGGCTTTTGACTCGCAAGACATTGCCAGCGCTTGACCTTCCAAAGGTGTGAATTCAAACTTGTTATAATTCCTATTCATTTTGTATGGAAATATCTTTTCTGCCATATGTATTATGTTATTTAATTTAATTTGGGTGTTGGATTATGCCTTTCGACCTTTGTAACAGGTGAGAAAGAACAAATTTGTTGAGATTCTTCCAATTAATGTTGGTTGTTTAGGTGCTTGCACTTATTGCAAGACAAAACATGCTCGGGGTCACCTAGGGAGTTACACAATAGATAGCCTTGTAAGTACTTCAGTAGTGAGCTATGTTTTATACTCTCACTCACTCTCCCTCTGGCAAACATTTGCGCACACACTATTTCATTTTCCTCACATCTCACACATGTGAGCACTATTTCATTTTCCTCACATCTATTAATTCATCACTAATGCAGGCTGGGCGTGTAAAATCTGTGGTATCTGATGGAGTTAAAGAAATATGGCTGAGCAGTGAAGATACTGGAGCATATGGTAATTTTTAATATTGGTCAGATTCTTTTAATTACTTTCACTTCTTTAAGACATTTGTAGATCTGATTTGAAGAAATTTCCCTTTTGACTAGTGCATATACATCCAAGCAATTAGGTTATGCAAAATGTTTTGATGTTGAGTTTAGGTTTTATATCAATGGTTTCTTAGATCATGATGTTTTACAGGTCGTGACATTGGTGTCAATCTTCCAATTTTATTGAATGCCTTAGTAGCAGAATTACCAGCTGATGCAAGCACTATGCTGCGTATTGGAATGACCAATCCACCTTTTATCCTTGAGCACTTGAAAGAGATAGCAGAGGTTTTACGGCATCCATGTGTTTACTCCTTTTTGCATGTGCCAGTTCAGTCTGGAAGTGATGCTATTTTGAGTGTAAGTCAGAAAAATCCTTACAATACTATGGACAGTGATATTCTAAATAGTATATTGACTATTTAGCTTCCTGGTGGTATAATCGACATAAATGGAATTAGACTTTGATTTTCAATTCTTTCTTCCATTTTTTCGTTGTAGTAAATGGATTTTTTTACATTTAGTATTTTGTCTATTGATTCAAGAAAATCAAGAAAACGTTGTCGATGGATCCTAGCAAGACTACTGATACATAAAAGGATATCTATGTATACCCCTTCTA
>Ga0228710_1007786_pt1 | contig 15668 bp, 10 predicted proteins | sample MedpolnodulmetaG_FD_177995 | JGI IMG/M metagenome (GOLD analysis project Ga0228710, IMG submission 177995) | Root nodule microbial communities from Medicago polymorpha collected in Santa Monica, California, United States - pink nodules | ecosystem: Host-associated > Plants > Roots > Nodule... | reverse complement strand
ATATTTACAAGTTTGATTTTCAGTAGCTCTTAGTCTATGATGTAGGTAGTATTTTCTCACAATTACCTAGCACTACCACCTTACTTCATCTCCAATTGATCTGTTGTGTACCAAGGTTGACAACACTTATATTTAAGTATGATTTCTTCATAATTATGCAGGAAGAAAATAAGAGAGCCGAAGCCTGGATTTCTAAGCTATCTAGCTAGTAACGTGGCATCCCTTGCAAGCGCATGAGCTACCTCGTTGGCTTGTCGCCTAACAAACTCCACCCTAGAGTTAGAAAAAAGAGAACTAAACAGAGAACGACATGAAGTAATAATACAACCAAAATCAGACGTGTCGTTCCTATCCGAATGAAAAGCATCAGCCGTCAACCTGGAATCCGTTTCGAAATCAACATGATCAAACGGCATGTCACTGAGCCATTGCAAAGCTAGGTGTAGTCCAAGTGCTTCACCAACATCTATCTGAAGGAGGCACGGATGCACCACCGTTCGAGCCAGCACAAAGCTGCCATCGACCTAACAAGATGTGTACAGCAATTTTCATTTTTCAATATCAATGGATCCTATAATACTCTCGGACACAATTTTATCTTTTAAAGAAACGTCTCCTTTTTTTTTTTATTAAGGGGAAAAGTAAGAAAAAGACAATGCAAGTATGTTCAACATAATCACTATAGATTAATATCCATCTCAAATTTCTAACAACAAAATTGAGAACTTTTTCCCTCTATCCCTTCCATCTATATAATTATCAACTCTACTTGACAACATCCAATTTGTATAGCCTCTTACAAGCATGTTGTTTAGTCCAGTTAAGTAGCACCCAAACCAAATCACAATGTAACATCTAGGTAGCCTGAAAAACAAGGAAAAGACGTAATTTTTGAATAAGCATATCGCGAGTACCGAAAAGTAGTTTATTGCTTGTGATCCAGTCCTTCTCCAGAAGACTTGATTTAGTACCAGACAACATCTGATCATGGAATGCAGATACTATTTGGTAGATTGATGTCTTGAGAACATCAGCAATAGCATAAGCTTTTGAATTCACTGGCCCATTTTTTCTTTTAACAAAAACAGCTGCAGTATCTAATCTTCTACCATTCGCTATCACCCATTTGATACTGGCAGATCCCAACTGATTTGGTGATTGCAAGTTTGTTTTCTTTCCCATGAAATTCTCAACAGCAAGAAGGCATGATATCAGGGTCGAAACCACAGCAGCGTTACTCCCAGAAAGCTGAGCAACCCCAAACTTATCTACTTTGTGTGAACAGACAGTCAGTGAGGACATAAGGTTTCTACCTTCACTTCATTCAATATGCAGACACGCTGTTTTCAAGGCAGGAACTTATGTTTTAAACAAACACAAGATGAGGTTTCAGGGTGTTAAAAACTTGAGTTTTGTCACTTTTGATACAAGAACAACATTAAACTATCCATTTCCACGGGAACCATTGTATAACAACTAGAATTTTGTAGTGTTTTGAGTCTTCAAAGATTCTGATTTGAATGTGCATTCTGTTTCTTTTTTATATCATAGCATGTTTCTCTGCATCATCCATCCAGAACATTTGGGCTCCACAAATTTAAAATAAATTTCACAAATATCATATGCAAAGTGAAAACTTGAAATCAAACAGTAAGGTCTAGAAGACACTGTTTCAGAGATTTTTTACAGTTAAGTTTAAAAATTTAGTGTGACCACCCAAAATCTCAAAGCTTTCAAGTTATACATAAAAAATAAATGATTTCTTAGCAGAAAATAAACAATCTACAAATAATAGAGTTATACATGTACCTGGAAGTTATCCAGTTCTTCTATGTGCTTCACATCTGTTTGGGAGGATAATTGATTTGTAGGTTTGTCGGCAGAATTCCCCAAGTCCTCGCCTAATCTTGAGGCAAGTTGTTCCAAAGGCCTCAAGCACACAGCAATTACCCTTTTGTAAGTCTCACCGGTTTCTTCAAAAAATGCTGCACACCGCCAAGTGTCAACATTGTTCTCGGAAACCATACAGAGATCAAGATAAGCATGATATCGAAAGAGATGTTGGATTACTCTCTCCTCTAGAACTGAAATTTAACAACATTTGAAGCTGAGTGAAAAATAGGAATGAAGAATTAAACATTGTGTAAGTAGGAACACAAACCCGATGTAAAATATGAGTCAATTCCCAACAGAAGAAGAGAATTTATGGTTTTGGTAGCCATTGAGAGCGGTGGCGAGGATTTTGAAGTTGGGGGTTTTTGAATCAGCTATGCTTGCATAATTTATTTTAGGGAAAGTGCTTACTATAGCTCATTTCAGGTTTTACACCTTCTAATTTTTTTTACAGGCAAGAAGAAATTCTCTTCTGCAGAAGGCAACTCAGATGTTCCATTAAAATAAAAGTTTTGCCAATTGTAAGATTGTATTGCACAAGCAATCCCATTCAGTCATTTTTTTCACAGCTAAGAAGTATACATTTACCTTTAATTATAAAAACGTATCTTAAAAATTATTTTAAAATGATTAAATCCCCTTTGTCAAAATTAGCAAGAATACAAACCTGCAATGTTACTATGGCTATACAATTATTGTAACCTGCAATATGATTATGTTTCTGCTATCAAAATCTAAAAGCTATTGCTTCTCATGCTAAAATCATAGAATATTGATTGACCATCAAAAATATATTGTCAAGGAAACAATAAATTAGTATTCTATTGTGTATGATACTTTTAAATAATGGAAGACAGATCCTTAAGTAGTTAAATAAAACATCATGGCCCAGCTTCATCACTCCGAATTTGAAAATTTGTACTAAAAATTTATAAAAAAACTGGTACGAAGTTTTGTTCAAAAGTCCATTCTTGTTTAGGAGAGCTGTATTATCATTACCCCTTTTTAGGCTTTAGCTAGCTTTACATCGAAACCTATGAGACAGTTCTTGGTTCGAATACCTATATTGGTTCCTTCACTTGCACCCTAGTTTAGTTTCATCTATATTGGACTGTTGGTAAAGGATTTGTTCCATTTCTACATCTGATGCAATATTTAATCCTTTTATCCACTCATTTATGCCTTAAAGTCATGAACTTGGTTCTTGGGGTGCAACCGAAGTCCTGGTAGTCTACTAGATCTGGGTTCTGGTGTGAACATAGAATTTAGCAAACAAAAACTGTGGGAGAAACCCCATGTCAAAACCTTTTTTCATCTGAAAATTATCCATTCTGAAGTTGAGCCTTTACACGATTTGGTACATACAGCAATGTCAGTTTGAGTTTTACTTGTCCAAGAGATTTTGTGTGCAACTCTTTTCAATATTTATAGATGGGAATAACAACAAACTAACTTATTCCAACTCATATTTACAAGTTTGATTTTCAGTAGCTCTTAGTCTATGATGTAGGTAGTATTTTCTCACAATTACCTAGCACTACCACCTTACTTCATCTCCAATTGATCTGTTGTGTACCAAGGTTGACAACACTCATATTTAAGTATGATTTCTTCATAATTATGCAGGAAGAAAATAAGAGAGCCGAAGCCTGGATTTCTAAGCTATCTAGCGTTCCTTGCCATTTTTCAAATGACCTATTTTCAGACTTACCAGAACATAATAAATCAATTAAAATAAGTGGTGATAGACACACTTTCAAAATCTGAAATCAACCTTACCCCTAAATTTCATGAATTGATCGAATTTCAAACAAGCATTCAAAGCATATTATAACAGAACCTCTCATCAAACAACAACAATTATAATCATATTTATGCAGGAATATCCCAACTATGCATACTTGTAGAGCAGAAAAAGATCTTAGATGCACAAAAACAAAGCATGTAAATCTCAATAACATGTTGATCATTCACACAAGACTTTTAACTCATGAATGTCTACTGCTATCTATCATATTTGAATTTAGTCCTTTCAAACAATAAATTAAGTCATGCACAAATCTCAGCATGCAAACAACATTTCACATACCAATGTACATATTTAAAAACCAAATTTAAGAGTCTTTAGGGCCACCTAGGATCCTTAAATCTTTTCTTTTTTTACTTTGCATATTTATAATTCATTTCAAAGATCACTCCCTTAAGTTTGTTGATTCAGTTTATTCCTCCCCACCGTTTTCTAAACCTGAAATTGGAGGGAAAAGAGAACTTCCTTCCAACGTCGTCTTTGCTTGACCGCCAACAAGAATCCTTCTCTTGATTTAGTATACATGCATGATCAAGGAATACAAAAAATGGTTAGAAAATAGTAGGATTAAACCATCGCTTGAATGATTCATGCAAATATCATCAACAAAGATGATTACCACCCACTGCATCAGAGTCTAAGATTGTGAAGATTTTACGCATGTGAGCCACCCAATATCGGCCTTAGCCCAAATCAGCTTGTACAACTGAAAACCTTGGCTATATATAGATCTCAAGTTAACAACCAAAGTATTTAACTCACAAATTAAATTTACTTTTTCAAAGAGCTTCCACATGTCATATTTTATCAGAAAATAATTACATAAAAAAAGCTTCAACATATTTCCTATTGATAAGTCACAGTTATTTTACCCCCATATATAACTTCTCTCATGATGTTAAGGGTAAGGGCCAGGGGCATTACAGTCACTACTTATTCTCATGGAATATAGAGGCACACTTCTCCAAGTATATTAACACGTTTGAAATGACAAACAAGCACTTCATGACCTGGGTCGCTGCAGTGCTAGGACCGACAAGGTGTTTGCGTAATTAGTAAGGTATCTATGTGATAGGAATGTTCTACTATAGTTATTTTTGCTCTGGAATGTTTAGCCTAACAACATGTACCAATTATTAAAAAACCAGAAGGGTTTGTGAAAATTCCATTACCTTGGCTAATGAATAAATTGTCTTTCAAAACATCGGTGCCAAAAGGGTCTTCATACTCCTTTCAAAACCAGAAGGGTTTGTGAAAATTCCATTACCTTGGCTAACGAAAATATCCATGATTCATATTCCTTTCGGGTCATCGAGGCATCCTATGTTCCATCTCATTGTGGCAGTTTACAATTAAGAAATTGCATTCAGGGTCATAAGAGCACAATGGATCCATCCTTTATATTAAGAAAAATTCATACCAATATCACATTTAAGGCAACATGCAACTTTTACACTATGAATGAATTGTTCATCGTGTTTCCTATAGGGTATCGAGGCATCCAAACACTTGCACCATTTTTTAAACAAATAATATCCATTAATTCCTTTTGGTCATCGAGGCATTTATTAATGTATAAAAATTCATATCAATATCACATTTTAGGTATCGAGGCATCATGTTCACTTGCAACATTTACGGGACAAATAATATCCATCAATTCCTTTCGGGTCGGGTCATTGAGGCATCACAATAGTATCAAAATTTAGGCTCATATATCATATATTAGTGACAATTCATAGTCTAGACTTGCACTCAAGATCATAAAATCACCGAAGCATCCCAACATTTACAAAATTTAAAGAGCAAAAATAATCTAAAAGTGAGTGTGTTTCATCTTCTTTAAAACACATCCAAAAATTCCTTTTGGGTCATCGTGGCATTATGAATGAATAAAAATTCATATCGATATCACATTCAAGGCATCGAGGCATCCAAACACTTGCAACATTTACGGGACAAATAATATCCATCAATTCCTTTCGGTCATCGAGGCATTTATTAATGTATAAAAATTCATATCAATATCACATTTTAGGTATCAAGGCATAATGTTCACTTGCAACATTTACGGGACAAATAATATCCATCAATTCCTTTTGGGTCATCGAGGCATCATAATAGTTTCAAAATTTAGCCGCATATATCATATAATATATGAGTGACGTTAAAGCAGAAGATTGAATAAGCAAGAAAGATAGAATGGATATCCTAACAACAAAATTCCCAACACGTACCAATTGTATAGGGTTTATGAAAATTCAAGAATCAAAACCTCAAAATCAAGATAGTGCTAGAAACGTACCATCAAAGGAAAAAGAACTCGACAACGAGACGAAACCACCAGCACATCGTAACCTTCAACTTGCGACCTTTATTGGATTTGGGTCTGAACGGCGAAAAAAGAAGAACCGCGTTTGGATGATTGAAGAACGGTTCCTACCTTTGAAGAATCGTAATCTTCGAATGAAAAGAAAGCAGCGTGTCTCCAATTTATAGGCTTTTCTATATTTTGGGCCTCGGCCCACTAGTCATTGTAACCTTATTACAATTACTTTTTTACTTATATGTACACCCGTTTTTACTTTCTATTTATTATATTATACTAGTACTAGTTTATATAAATGATTTATTGTTAGTTTCAATGGTGCAAACTAAGATTTCGTCAAAAAAGATGGTACAAAACTAATTTTTTGTAAAATCAAATTGATAAAAATTGATTGAGTTTTTTTAATTAATAAAAAGTAACTTTGATAAAATAATTGGTATAATTTAGTTTTTTTTTTTACAAGAATTGGTAAAATTTAGTTATTCTAACTATTAATAGTTCATCAAATTATTCAATATTTGATGTATATAAGTTTAAAGTGTCTCATTTTGACTATCATAAAAAATGTATATAAGTTGAAAGTGTTTAATTGTAGAGACAATTTATTGCAAGAAAATAATTATTTGAGAGATATTATTTGAGTTCGAACCTCGAATTTCTCGTTTATTCACTTTTAAGGGTAAGTATACAACCAACGGGAAATTAATTGAGAGAAATGATTTTCTAATAAAATATAGTAATTTTAATTATGTGTAGATGAGAGAAAATTATTTGTTAAAAGTAATTTTGACATACAAAAATTAGCTTAGGCTTGATAGAAAGATCTCTAAAACTAATGTCTAGATTATTTTACTACTATTGCAACAAAAAAAAAGAGATTATTTTACTTTACCTGATAATAAACAAAGATTAGCTTATGCTTACGGCTTTTGTTTTAATCTTAAACTTTTTTCGATAAACCAAGAGCAAAATGACATCAAAAAAAAGGAAAATTACATAAAAACTAGGAGGACATAAAACCTGACCCAGCCAACAACCCTAGCGGGCAAAAAATAAAAGAAAAAAAAACCACCAAGTGGATCCAACCCTGAATAATTCTAACAAACGATTATTACCAAGCGGGTCTAAATATTGACGAATGAATCGATCGTCAACACGAAGTCGATTCACGTACCATCAACTGTTTACTGCGAAGAACAAAGAACAGCAGCAAATTAACAGCCATTTCTGGCCCTCATACCGGTACCGTTGAGGAAGCAGACTCGAATCTTTCAACCTGCAAATCTCAACAGACTTGGAACATCAGAGAATCATCAATCAGAAACGCTAACCTCAACCGATTACCTATGAACATTACACGTGAACCCAGATTGACGAGTCTACCACATCGAAAACCAACAAACCCTTGCGGGTTTTCAGGCCAATTTTTTAAGGATGATTTCTGAATTGACCGCCAACACGGACAAGATTCATGTACCAACAACCCTGTAACAAAACAAGGCAATCACGGCCCTTTCGAGCACAACAAACTCTGACAGCTACATAGAAACATCCAAGCCACATCCAGACGAATCCTCAAGGCAGTGCCGAGTCTTATAAAACATCAGAAGCACGGTGCGGCCACTGGAATCAGCATCACCGTCTTTTATTTTTTGAACTGCGAAAACCAGCAAATCTAGATCAACGAACAATCAGATATTGCAAGAACTGTGAACAAATCAGCAAACGAACAGACCCTTAAAGAGGGTTTTGAAACCAGATCCGAAAACGGAAACAGTCGCATCTCGTGTCGTAGATGGAGGTGATAACGGCGGCAAAGAAGATGAAACGGCTGACGTGAATGGTGGTCGAACACGCACCAACACGTTTTGGAAAAACACTCAAACACCCCCCCCCCCTCCGAAAAACAGCAGCAACACTGGACCGCCGCCGGTCGGGATGACGTTTAAAGGTGGTGCGGAGGGAAAAGCCCCTCATCGCACCACCAATCACGGGAGTTACATGGCTCCAAAAGGGTTTTAATCTTAAACAAACAAATTGTTCCCCTAAAAAACCTGGTGTCCAACTTTGCAACGTGAAGACATGATATCTATTTTTTTACATGATATTAATCATATAATTTTTTTACTGGAATAATCGAATAGAGAGCTGAAAATTTGTAAGATCATCGTTGTCCTTTTTAAAATGTTCTAATGTGTGCTTATATTGTAGGTCAAATGCATCTAACGGTTCTTTCCTACAAAGTTTTTCCTTAGTATGGTTTTAATGGGACATTTTGATACTGCATGGACATCCAAAGGGGAACTTTATTAATAATATTAAATACAAGTGTGGATGTCCATTTTCCCTAGACTTTCTATACCCCTTAACTCCTATGAGTGAATGTCTATATTCATTTGTGATTGACATTTGGTCTTATGGCTCTTTATGTACTCACCACATTTTGTCCTATAAATAGGACTTATATTGCAATATAAAGAACACACTTGCAAAGAGAATTAGGCATGACAACAAAACCCAAAACAGTGGTTATCCGCCCGAACCAAACTCAATTTGACGGGTTTTCTCCGTTTTGATTCGGTTTGGGTATAGGTTTGGTTTTTCCCTGATTTTAAAACATGAGTATGGGACGGGTAACGGGTATGTAGGTACCCACCCCGAACCCATACCCAAACCTATCGCGTTATAAGACCGTTAGATGCATTTGATATAAGCCATGTTGATATGCCATGTTATTTTGTTTGATAATTCTCGTGTTATAAAAACTATCATTGATATTTAAAGGAACAACTAAATCAATCGATCTAACAAATGTTAAAGTGAGCACATTATTGAATAATGCATTACAACATTTCTCTAAGGGTTGCAAAAAAACTTATATTTTTTATTATTAAAAATCATTCAATGCGGGGATACTCGTACCCGTCGGGGACGGGGATGGAGTTCAATTTCTCATCCCCGTTGGGTATGGGTAGGATAACAAATTAGTAAATGATAATCGGATATGGGGACGGGGAATGTAAAACCCACCCCGCCCCATTGCCATACCTAAAGAGAATAGTATAAAAGCTCATTTTTTCTATCTTTGATCATCTTCTCTATTTTTTATATTGTCATTAGTTTATTTCATAACAGTACTTTTTTGATGTTGAACACCACACTCCCTTGCAGAAAGGTACATGAAAAAGAAGCAAAATTAGTAATTATGATTCACATGAACATAAACATAAACATACTATTCATATTTCTACATGTTCTCTTGGATACTATGTTAAGCTGAATTCGCATTTCATTATTTCCACACACACTCAATACTATTTCTGTTCCCCTGGATGATGTATAACTTTTGTACTTCCCTTCAAATTGAAGCACATAACATTAACTTTCTACAAGTGAATGTTGTTGCATGATGTTCCACTGAGTTGTCTTCATCTACAAGTTAATGCCGCTCTTGATGTCCTTCAATTCAAATTGAAGCACATAACATTAACTTTCCGTACTTTGACTCACAAGACTCAATATTGTATCTTCCATCAGTTCTGCAAGAATGGTGTCACCCATCTCAAAACCAACTATTTCAGCATCGAGTCGAAGGTCCATCCACGTTCCATTTCTCGCCATGTCTTTTCTGACAATTTGTTCCAAAGTGTGCAGTGGGGGCAAAGGAAGGACATGCCAACACACTCCTTCCCAGACCTTGAGAATAATCTTTTTCATATTTGGAGTTGGCCTTGTACTAGAGTTTACAAATGATACCCAAGGCGAGACCCCAAAGTAATGCCAACAAACCTCCATGAGAACCTCGTTGATACAGTCGAATAGGAGCTTCTGTTCATAGCAAAGCATGTTTGAGAAGAACTCTACCTGATCAAACAACGAAGGATCTAGTATCTTGTCTGAGGAACGACATTTCATCAATAGTTGATCTTGTGTCAAGCCAGCGGCGTGGATGGCAGCATTTATGTACTCATATATCAATTCATTTTGTTCAAAACAACATTTTCCTCTATCGAATTGATCCACTGGTGAAGAGTCGTGTTCATCAAATCGAATTTGTAGTGGTTGTACTCGCAGTTTAACTGAAAATCATGAATGAATGTGTTACAAGATTAAATTTGACATGGTAAGTAAAGAGGTTAGTTGGTTTTTCTTAAACACTTCTAACTTTTCTCTATCTGCAGGGAATTAATATCTTGTTTTTAAAATATTATTTCAACTTTAAGCACATAGCTAGAGAGTCCTCAAGGTTCTAGGGCAGGAATTTTACCAGGCTGACACTATGAACAATTTCGTTATTAATATTTTTTTTTTTTTATTCTTGTTGCTTTTCTTTTTCTGTTGTGCGGGGGATATTGAGAGAAATAAAAGGTGTATGATCTAGTGTGATTAGATCATGATAAATGAGTCTACTTGATCTAATGGTTTGTTATTAACCAGACTATCATGGCCAGAAACATATCTTTATTATAATTTAGTAGCCTTAATCCCTTTCTTAAAGTATAAGCACGGGTCATTTTGAGAGGGAGAAAGAAATGATGTGTTTCAAATTCTCTTATTATTTATTAAATTTGAAATGCAATAATTTTGTCATCTCCTCTACTAGGTAGGTCATCATAATTTTTTTATCTCTCAAATTTTCTCTATCGTTCATTATTCGTAAACACACGATAAAGTGTTTGTCTTCAACCTTCAAATATTATTTTATTTAATGCGACAGTCTTGACTCTTCGTTGTCTTTTTTTGTGAATAAAGGGACACATGCACAACTGTAATAACTAACAAGATAATTGAGATTAATTAGGAAATCGAAAGATTAAGTGATTGCAGCAATAGGAAAATCCAGTTCATATATTTGTTAGGTTGTTGTTTGTCTATTGGTGCTGGACTACGATGGCTGTAACTTATTGAATTGCTGGTATGCGAGGAAAGTAGCAGTGCACTGCAAAGAACTCGGTTAACTCAAGTGATTAAACTTTAAATTGCGCGCAAGAAATACATGTGCATTTAATAATTATGTGTTTGTAAACTTTATTGTTTTCCTTTTTGCAAGTGATAATGGTTATGCTCATATCACAAATGTCTCTACAAAATACAGATACTTGCAAAAGCAGAATATACCCGATGAGCTCAAGGAAATTGATATACAACAAATCGGTAGGTAACATACTGGCTGCACTCTGCAGTCTCACTTGGCCGGATAATCTTTATTCTTTACTACTTGTCTGCGCATTAGTCTACTTATCTCGCAAGAGGATTCGTCATCAAGATTTTAGGTAGCTGAGAAGCAGCCAATAGGTATTGGATATAATGAACTGTAACAAAAATTTGAAGTGGAATTATGTAGCTGCAAATGCCAGAAAATATACGCATACAAGACCAATACATTAGATAAAGAAAGGATTTAACACTAAAAATTATATATTCACCAAAAGAAATTTCAAATCTACATAGATTCAAAAGCTCCCAAGACAAGCGAAATACTAAATGTTCATTGTGCTTCAATGAACAATATTGTTCAACCCAGTGTTGTCAATAGCAAAAAAACTAGCTTGCAATGCACTAAAAGTGAATAGGAGAAGCGCTCCTTTCAAAAACAAAAAATAAAAATAGGAGAAGAACTATGAGTTATGAGTTTGAGCTCTATGGAGAACAAAATCTCTTGGGGCTCAAAGAAACAAACAATTGTTTCCCTCTCATCATGTGAAGTTGAGTATATTGCGGCTTGTTACGCAGCATGCCAAGCTTGTTACTGAATGAAATGCATCCAAAACAAAGAAATGTAGTGCAACTATTAGAGAATCTAATAGCTCGTGGAAGGAGCAAACATATTGAGACCAAATGTTATTTTTTTCGTGACCAAGTTGATAAAGGAAGAATAGAACTAGTGTTTTGCACTTCTGAGAATCAACTTCCGGGGCTGATTCAGGACTAAACTTTCAATGTGGCAAAATAATAGTGTTAAACAATTTTGTCCATTTAAATCAAATATTATGTCCTATTTCGCAAAAAATAATGGTTTTAGTAGTCTTATTTGAGCTAGATTTATTAACTCAAGTTCATTTGTAACCGTAAGAATTGTTAATTAGAACAAAATAAACCGTCAAATTTCTATAATATTTCATTATTATAGACATCCTTTATAGACAAAAAAAAATTGGTGTGGCATACATATCCGCCCATGATCGGATCAACTAGCTGACATTAAGACTAAATCGTAGAAGATAGAAAAATTAGAATAAATAAAAACATTCTTAAGTTTAGTTTTATTAGTAGAGAAATTGAATTAAGAGGTGCGTTGAAAGTGTACTTCAACATTTATTATAGTAGTTCAAAGTAGTTACTTACATAGCAAGTAATATGGCTAGTTAGTATATAATGTGTATTTATACACAATAAGTTAGAAAGTCATAAAATACTAACTAGCCATATTACTTGCTATGCAAGTAACTGCTATGTACTACTAAATGTTTTTTATAAAAGTTAAGAACTCATAAAATAATGGAAAATAAAGAAGAAAAACTAAACTAAGAAAATAAACTTAGTGGCAACATCACACTCCATTGAATACCCCTATTTCTTGCATTATCCCAACTTATTTTTACTAGTTGCTTTTTCGTTTCTACATTTTGAGCTCTTATTGTACCCTCTTGTATCTTCACTTGCTTGTACTCCTCTTTATTTACCAAACTATGATTAAAGTTTTCACCAAGAATGCAAGCAATCAAAATTGTAATCCATCTTTACCATTTTTTATCTATGCAAATCCATTTTTACTGTCAAAACATACAAAAACAAAGAATTCGGATTTATATCTTGGTCAGTGATATATAAATAGAAGAAATTAAAGTCTATAAAAGAGAAAAGGGAGAGTTTTCTTATTTTGCAAACAACACTACTGTTGCAACATTGATGTGATGTTGGATGAAAAATTGAAAGATTAAACACCAAGTAATTATACTTTGATCTAATATTGTGTAAATTGAAAAAATAGTGTGGGGTACCACATAAAATAGAACACACACATTAGTAATGTTTAAATTGCGGTATTTAATTTTAAATACTTGATAATGATAAAAATAATAGTAATTATTATTTTTATTTGAGAATCTCACTTCCCATAAATTTAACTGATGGTGGTTGTGATAAGAATAAGAATTTAATTGAATTTCTTATATTTCCTTCATTCAAATCCAATAGTTTGTTTCCTCCACTTTTGTGGATTTGTTTCTTTTGATCATATCCACAAGTGTTGCTGAACTGATTAATGGATAAACTCCATTTTAATCTTATCCTTTAGAGTAACTGTTGTCGCAATTTTTGCTAAAATAGTTACAGAATCTCTATATAAATAGAGGACTCCACTCAGTTTAAAAAAACACATCAAAGAGTTTCATTGAGTTGTCGGGAACTCTTTCTCTCTTCTCCCTTTCTTGACTTGTGTTGACGAGTCTTTCTTTTCTTCATCTCCTTTTTTCTGTCCCTTCGGAATTAAGAGTGTTCTTAAGACCATAGTCCTTTTTTCGGTTTAATGTCCCTTCGGAATTAAGAATGGTCTTAAAAACATAGTCTCTTCGATAAGATTTGTCTCTTTGGAATAAAGAGGTACTTTTAAGATCATATTTGAGGGTGTAAATCTCGAACAGTTTTCTACAGTGCACTAGTTAACCGCACAGTTGTAATTGAGCTTGTTTTATCCTGGAGGCGGCGTGGTTGATAGTTTGCCTTGCACAATTTTGCACAGTCGTGACTCAACCTAGTAACAACTTCGATATATAATAGAATTTGAAAATCCAAATACAATAGTTTGGAAATACCAAAAAGAAAAACTACACTACACTGCTATATTCATCATGTTCCTTGAATCAAATCACAATCTCATCTCACTACTCTCTTTCAGTTTGTTCCCTCGAAATAATCTCACATCCCTCAAATTTTAGGCCACGTCAAGTCGCCAATATGAATATAGAGGAATGAAGGCAATCCCTTCGGAGATATGGTTGCTTCCCTATATTTTATGTTTGAATGGAAAAATAATATATATTACTAACACAAAACGGACTGGAAGATCAAAGTACAAGGAGTTCTCAATTCCGAGACTAAAAAGAACAACTCAAAACAAAAATGAGAAAAAGAGTATAAAGTTCTAGTGTAGTGAACAAAAACTAACATAAATGACATAAACACTACCATCACAAACTAATTAGTTCAAATGATTTATCAAATTCAGGTGCATCAATCACACGTGCAGAGATCTTAGAGTTTCTTCAAGGTTTCCAAAGCTGCTTTGCAATTTGAATTGCTCGGCGAATTTAAATAATATACCATACATTTTTTTTCCTTTCTTTATGATGAATATACAACATACTATTTTTCCCCTCTGAAGCATCAACTTGTCGCGTATTTGTGTAGTGAGTATGCCTCAACATGAGTTATCTTTCTATATTGAATTAACAAAGTGAGATCAAGAAATTGCATGACTACGATATTGATATAACGATATTAATGATCTGACAAAGGTTGCTTTGAATGACATGTACGTAGCTCATAAATTTTATTGGGGTGAAAAAACAAGAGAATCAAAATTTAAAGAGGTGAAAGTAGCAAAAATTGAAGAGGCAAGAGCAGAAAAAGCTTTGACTTGTGATTTTGAGGCATCTTCAATCCACAAAGATGTTATAAGTTGACACTGGAGAGGGGGGCAATGTTGTTAATTCTATTTTTATGTAATGGGTTGGAATATTTTTTATACTCTTTATAATTTTATTTAGTTTAGGAGGGGAACTCACCTCGACTCTTGTATATGTAGGAGTAAAAATAGGTTGGGTCGGATTAGGTTTTGAAAGCCTTAAGTATGGCCTATCAAACAAGACTATTACTTTTTTCACTCTATTACCTTCTCACACACCTTATGTTTTTTACAAAAATGCCCATTGTGTATTGACTTAACTTCCTTTAATATTCATTAATGAGAGCTTCACATGAATTGCCACATTGTTAATTAGTGGACCCCCCTCAAGATGAACTTGTTAAGTTGAATATTGGTGGAAGTTGTGATGATTTTGGGGAAGGGCTGCACTATTTGGTGTTTATCATGGTTTGATGTTGGTCATCACCAACTCTATTTAGGAATTTCGATTCTCTCCATTAAAAATTGTCCCAATTTTCAATATCCACCATTAAAACACACCAACCACTTTTATTTATAATTTAAATATGAGAATGTTTTTTGGACTTTTGAGAGTGAGGATTGTATTTTGGGAGTTGTCGGATCACATATGTGTGATGTGGCATAAAAAGATCCTATGTGTGCATCTCCTCCTTGTCTCTCCCTCCTTCATATTGCATTCCACTTTCACGTATTCCTAATATGAGATATATTGTTTTCGCTTTCTACCTATTAGGAATTCAATCAGTGTGTTGCACGGGTTTGTTTAAATACGGTTAAATAAAAAAAAATTAATTAATTGATTAAAAATGGTAATCTTGATGCAATGCATTTATAATTTTTTCATCTAAGTACACTCACTTTTGGTTTAAAATGTTTTGTTATATATATATATATATATATATATATATATATATATATATATATATATATATATATATATATATATATATATATAAAAATATTTTATTTAT
>Ga0228710_1007785_pt1 | contig 15669 bp, 11 predicted proteins | sample MedpolnodulmetaG_FD_177995 | JGI IMG/M metagenome (GOLD analysis project Ga0228710, IMG submission 177995) | Root nodule microbial communities from Medicago polymorpha collected in Santa Monica, California, United States - pink nodules | ecosystem: Host-associated > Plants > Roots > Nodule... | reverse complement strand
CTATCAGACATATACATCAATTGCAAAAAACAAAATTGTAAAAATAAAGTATAATACTTATAAATCACTCAACATAATAATAAATTAATTGTCAACCGAAAAAGAAATAACATTGAATCAATGAACGGGCAACTAGCAAGCTGAAATTAGAGGGTATAGTAGTACAACTAGCAAACTGATCTTAAAAATCCTGTGCATAGGATAGACAGATAAGTTCTGTTAAAAAATGCAAAGTTACAGGTATACAGGTTTCGAGAATCATGTTTGGCAAACAAAAGAAATAACCTGAGACTGTCATGGTAGAACAGAAAAGAATTTGAGAGAGTATCACAAAATCTCAAGAGTTTGTGTGAGATTGTTGGATGAGTATATTTCAACTAAAAAGTCTCACACAATCCATTCCACAAAAGAATTCATTAAAATCTATCAAATTTTCAATACCAAGAGACATTTTATAAGTTGTTAGAAATCTCAATTGAATACCAACGGATTTCGTTGTCTTAAAAAAAAAGACTTGATTGTCTTGATTGAATACCACAAGATTTAATTAGATTTTATAAAAGTTTTGATTGAATACCACAAGACTTTTTTATCATAAAAAAGTCTATTAAAATCCTTTGAAATCTCAATCCAATACACCCTCCTTAAAACTTAAAAGTCGTCGTTCTCTCATCTTAACTATTTAATCTTTCACTACAAAATTGATTATCTTCATGATCGTTTAAGAAGTAAATTTATTAGAGAGTTATAGTTTAGGGAATAATTGATTGTTTATTCTTTTTTTTCTTCCAAAGGAATTATATCAAATAATTAAAATCAAAAAAATAACAATCATAAATTTTACGAACTAATATTTTTAAATAATATTTAGTAAAATCAAAATTTTGAGTTTCACGAACTAATTATATTTTATTAAATGTGAATTATATGTCATAAATATCATATACACTTGCTTTCTATTTCGTAAAACTGAAGAAAATGTAAGATGGAGAAGTTGAGAAAAGTGAAAAGAATATTGTTGAATTTTTTTTGAAAAATATGGTGAGGCAACAAGTTGTGCGAAGGAATGATATGTTTTTACTTTAAAAATTGTTATATAAAATAGGAAAAAACGCAATGCATGTTTAATATTACAGTAAGTTAATCAGAATCACATTGAACCACTATAATTTTATATAAGTTATATTTTGAAGTGTATATTCATGATGAATTTGAAGAAGGCTCGTCGTAATTTCGACAAACCAACTGACAATTCAAACATACATGTAACTTTTGTAAAATCATAGTGGTTCACTGTGATTAAACTCTATGTGATATCAAATGCGTACTCTATTTTTTGGCATGATTCCAAAACATTTAATTGAATGCATATTCTTAGTTTTTTTATGTTTTTTTTTCACTTAAATACTCTTTTGTTGTAAAAGAAGAATTGAAGCATTTGGGGTCCATGAGAAAAGTGCTTTGCACTACAGACCTTCCACTGAAGTTTCTGACTTCTTGCACTCGCAAAGACAAACAAGTATGAAATCCTTTTGCAGACAAATATGCTCGCAATGACCATGCTTTGATGGCTACGCTGCTTGTTTGACTGAATTTCTGCCTTGTAATTTCCTTGTTGTGTATGGCTTTATCACTTGTAACAAAATTAAACTACCATGCTAATAAGTACATAACGGATGTAAAATAACGTGTAAAATCAAAGTTGTGAAGAATTTGGTAACATGCCTTTTTTATTAGAAAAAAAATTAAGTTTCAACATTTGACGTCTCCAATTGAGAGCCAATTTAACTTGTGTGAGAAAACTCATAATTCCAATTTGAGCATTAGCGCGTGTTTGAAACCATATACCAGAGTTATTTTCATATTTCAACATGTATTTTTCATTGTGAAAACTAGAAGATTCAACATAGTTTTTCCCTCATTATTTATCACCACCGTTGTTTCATCTGCACTATTGTAATACCAAATATTGACTAATTAATTTCATACTAGATCAAAACAGCCTATTTGTTCACCTTAGAAGACTTATAAGTAAGAACGCAAACCGGATAAGACATTAAAAAAATCAAATCCAAGCCCAAAATAAATTCTATGATAGATAATAGGTTAGTGTTAAGCTATAGATGTTTTGACACACACACACAAAATCTGTACAAGTAAAGTCTTGTTTCCTATAAGTTTGCAAGGACATAATATATGCTTATGCCAGGGTCGTAGTTCGAACACCGAACATCACACTTATTCACATCAAATGGTGAATTTTTAAAATATAATAAAAGAATTTCATTTTTTTTACCTTTTTGTTAATGTTAGTGATCTACCTAACATAATATATGTGTTTTTTTTAGAGGAGCATAATATATGTGTTGTAAAGACAACTAATTGAACAGTTCATAATCAGAATGCTAATTAACATGAGCCTACTTACATTCAATAGTAAAATAAAAGGGATAATTGCAATGAAAGTTTAACAAAACTCTACTAATATACTTTTGAAAGAACGATCACAATATGCCAGATATTGGCATCGCTGGATGAAACAGAACCCACGCTTTGATCACAAATCATATTCTCACTGCTGGACGTGGAATTATTCTCCTTTTACTTGACCCTTGTTCTCTTAATGCATGATATGAAAGTATTTTCCAAGTACTTGCCTCAAACTATTTTCCCTTTTCCTAAAAATAGAAACTATTTTGCCTTTGGTGCATGCATGTGGCGAATTTCTCCACATGTGTCTTTTTTTATGACCAGTCATCGATTCTTTGGTACATTTTGGACTCCTCGGCTAAGGAAGGAATGGAGCTATACAACAAAACCGATAAAAGGAAGAAGCATAAAATTTCACCCTTTATATTTCATTATTTCCTATCAATCACTTCGGGAAGTTTACCCATAATTCTTTTCTTTTTAAACTGTAACATAATGGTGTAATTTATATTTATTTATGTATGTAAAAATTCAATTTGATAACATTGTTGAGTAGAGACATTGCATAATTTATGCTGGGGTCGGGGTTCGAACCCCGAACACCCCACTTCACCACAATTAATTGTGTGAGCTTCAGCCAATAGGTTACTAGAAGAAAAAAAAATTACTTGAGGCAAGTACAAAACTATTTTCTTATTAAAAAACTTTGAAGTACTTGGTAACCGAAGATAATTTTCAAAACATGATTAAAACTTGAAGATGACATTCCCTTAAAATGATGAACAAACTTCTCACTGAGACATTAATATATTGGGATGTATGAGGAGTTGAGGACCAATATCATCAATACCAACCCAACACTCCCAACTAGATTCCCTCTTTCAAAAGGAATAAAGGAAGGGTGACCCCATTAAGCTGATAAGGTTGTGCTTGGAATTATTAGTGCTTGATACTTTTGTACAGATCCCAATGTTAATAACCAAAAATATTGGTCTCTCTCAGTGTTTCCCCTTTCACAGTTTTCAATGAAATCCTTGACCGGGTGTGTCTCCTAACATTTCAGACTTAAACAAAGTAACAAACCATCATCCTGCTATAATGGTCACTTTTTTTTTTTTATAATGACCAACTAACAAATCAAATTTTATAAAGTAACAGCAAGAGATGTTTTTGGAGCATTTGTTAAATAAATAAAAAAATATAAATGTTGTATTCAAAATTACATTTTTCATACTTTTTAAATGTTTTATTTTTTTGGATTACAAGATAGCCGAAGTCCAAAGAAAAAAGACAACTATCGGTTAACTAGTTGCGGTGTGAAAAATATCAATAGAATCAGCTAATATTAACGAACTAATCTAAGCATGACAATGATCATATAATATTAAGGAAAAACCTCATTCATAAGCCATATTTGTCAACGTGTCTGCGCAAGCATTTGCTTCTTTGTATCATTGTATGAGTGTCGAATTTGGACCTTCCAATTCAAATTGAGCAGCTTCCTAATGTTTTGCAAAAGACTCCAAACCGCCGATGATACCCTTTCGTCGAAGTAATAGTAGAGACTACTATTGAAGAGTCTACGTAAAGCTCCAATTTTTTAATCTCACGAGAAGGAACGATTTTCAAACCTTCAAAGACTCTCTGTAATTTTGCAATATAAGCACTGCAACAACTCAAACCTTTTGAAAAACCGCACATCCAAGCATCATTTTCTCCCCTGATAACTCCACCACAACCGGCATAAAGGCCACCTTTAGAAGCTCCATCAGTATTAAGTCTTATCCAACCATTATCCGGAGGCCAGCAATGAGCATTTTTCAATTTTGTAGAATGACAAAGTTAATTGTTACCTAATATTTAGGTCAAGTACCTCTATTTTTTAAAAGAAATTCAAAATTTTATTTAGGAGAGATAATCACAATATTAGCGGAACCTATTTTAAAAATTATTTTCAAACATGAATCTCATCATATTCTTCTTAGTGTTTTTCTCTTTTCAAATTCAGTTTATTTTATCACTTCAATTCATTTGTTACCAAAATAACTTTTGATTCATGACTTTTTTATAACTTCGACTTTCACACATGTTCCTTCTTTAAATCACCTTATAACTTCCTCTAAACTAGTCTTTTAAAATTTTGTTAAAAACTATTTGAAAAATTATTCTTAACAAAATCAAAATGACAGTATGATTTTGTTAAAGTTTTAAAGTGTAGCATTTGCCAAAATTGTGAAAGCTCATGGTAATTCCACTAATCTCGCCTCAAATCCAACATACACTTCATAAAAAAACATTTTATGAAACTAATGATGCATCATATCTTCAATACATACTTTTAAGTATATGTTTTCAAATAAGTATTCTCTAAAAACCAGAGCATGATTTCCTTTAAATCTTTACAAAATGTCTCCCCGTTCATATAATTTTAGTCAAGAAAAGTAACAAGATATCATAAACCTTATTTTGTATGTAGTGTGTAACATCTCATTCAAATGATTATCAATGGGAACACTCCAAGTAAACAAAAGCTGCACTTTCATAGGGCCTTGAGAGTACTATGTCTCTTGATGCCCCAAGATTTCACTTTCTCTCCTTACAAAGCAATCACATTACTCATCAATGAGTAAAGAACACAAAGAATATCTTTATTTTCCTTTCTTTATTAAAGCAAGTTCCCCTCCTCCCCCTTTTTAAATTCAAAAATATTCCTATTTATTTCACACCCAATTTACTCTCCTCACACATCTAAATATACTTGAGTAATTGAGTCACTCTAAATTTACCTTAGTCTACACTTAAAGAACAATAACTTCAACCTCAAATACCAAACAATTCTCCTTATTCCCCTCACAAACAAAATTTTCCTATTACCTAAGATGTCTTTACAAGAACAACCAATGCAGCAACAACAACAACAGCAACCAGTTCAAGTTTATCCAACCACTGTCACATACCAGTATGCACCACCTGAACCTGACCACCATTCATCAAATGGATCATTTGGGTCAGTATTTGTCGTCTTAGCCATCATAATAGTAATTTCTGCTGTTGCTTGTTGTCTTGGAAGGTTCTGCAGCCGCCGCGGCAACGGCAAAAGCCACAGCCAGAAACCTGTTAAGCAGCAGAATCACCAACACTCACGTCCAAAAGAAGTTGATATTGAATTTGGATTTGACAAAAAGGTTGCAGCTTCTAAGCCTATGAATAATGGACATGGAGGCTTTTCAAAAAATAATGGACATGGAAGCTTTACAAAAAACAATGGACATGGAGGTGTTAGAGTACAGAAGCCAGTTGCTCAAGGTCACCATGATATGAAGAGTTTTGAAATAAAGCTTGGTCCTCCTCAAGGAAAGTATAGGCCAGGTGCATAATGGAGTTACAAGAGAGTATTATGTAGACATAATCCATCTTCTTAATTATATCAACCATTTTGTTGCTATTTATCTTCTCTGTTTTTCTCTCTTAGATTTCCAAGTGCAAGATGAAATGTATAATTATCTTTTCTATTTCTTTATTGCATGCCAATGTTTTATTATGGATTGTGAAAGTAAAAACAATGTAAACATATAGAAATAATTAATTGGATTGAAAATGATGGTTTTGGGTATTAAAATTAAAGTAATTTATAATATATATTTTCAGAAAATTAATGTCATTTGAATTGGTTCTTAATTAAGTGAAAGAAAGAATTACTAACAACAACTAGTTAGCTTTTATTGTTAAATTCCAAAACTACATTAGATTAACATACTTATTCATCTTGAAAAAGATGAATTATAGGCTTATAGCCACCGGGCTACTTGACAAAAAAAAATATGGTGTACAACAAAGAATGATTTGGCTGGCGATCCACAGGACCCGAATTGCCTATGGTTATTATTTCGCACAATTTCACACAGTTAAATCTCGGCCATTAGTTTGAGATCAAACGGCTCGAATTACATATTCATTAAATTAATTTAAACCGATCTCAACTACTGATTTAGATCGAACGGTCTATGTACGATCTAAACTACTTTGTGACCAAAGAAAAATTATTCAGCCATAAATTCAAAATGGAAAACACAAAATCATACAGTTGTTTTATACAAACTCAATGTTAGTTGTTTTATACAAACTAAATGCAAGAAACTCAATCTTCCATCGTATCCCTCATTATAGTATAAGATATATATAGTACACATATATAGTACAAGTTTTCAATGTTCCCCGCTATTAAAAAATGGAGGAAAGGAAACAGAACAAAAATTGAAGAGAGTTTAACGTTGTTGATTGTCAAGTTTGGCTGAAGTGTCATATATTATATAGGTCCAATTTCCCAACTCTGTAAATCAAAACATTCATGATGTTGCATAATTGCATTGTATAAATAGGCAATGTAATTTCATGAATTGGACTTTTGTGAAATTAACGGAGTTTCAGCTTTTTACAGTGCCGTTTTAGTTTTGGATATCTTTAATGTCTGAATTACCACTTCAAGATTTTTGCACCAGGGCAGATCCAGACGTTTCTCTTGAATTGTATTCTGAGCTGTACATATCAAATTCAGAGTCAGTAAAACTTCCATTAGCCATCCTTTTGAATCTCATAATGTCTTCATTATATTGCCCAGAATCATAAACTGTGCTCTGACCAAATTTCACCCCATTTGATAGATCATATAGTTGATCTCCACTGTCCAAGGCCCTTGCAATCTGATAAAAACCAAGTAAATGATTACTAAATTACGATGAATAAAAGTCCATGTTTAATGGCTTAAATTTATTGTAGGAATGGTTAGGTGTAGACATAAACCCCTAGATTTGTTTCTCTCTCTAAATATAATGATTCCTGCTGATGCAACACCATGCTGCAGCTGTAGAGGATCCAAGTTCAATAAATTCGAAGTCAGAACCTCTACAGCTGCTTTATGGTGCAGCAGCTATAGAGACTGTTAGATTTAGAGAGATAAACTTTATCTTTCTAAATCAAACGATCTCTACGGAACCGTAAATACTTAAAAAAAATATAAGTATGTGTTAGTATTGTTTTTACCTGAACCATACGGGGTCGTTTTGGGGCAGAATGGCGAATACATGCTGCAGCTGCCTCGATCATTCTAAACATTTCACTGTCAATATATTGTCGTTGAAGCCTTCGGTCTGCTAGTTCACTAAAGTCACCTGTTCCGATTGCACGAAGGAGAATTGGACGAGCCTGTCAACACAGGAAATAATAATAATATTATTGATCTATGTCATGAGACACTATAATATATAATGCTCAACTGAAGTTTTGTAACCCCTTTTATCATTGGCTAAATTAGTCCCCTTTTTAAAATTTAGATTTTTTTTTATCTCACTCAAATTTTTTAATTAAAAAATGGTGACGTGACAAATCTTTCATGGGTTTATAAAGTCATTTATATAATATCAATTTACCTCACTAATTTCACATTAGCAGATTTTATAACAGGTCGATAAAAAAAAATCCCCACATACTACTTTTGGATTAAAAAATATGAGTGAAAGACCAAAAACTTAATTTTAATACGAGAACTAATTCTGTGACTGAGTGAGTGAAAATAGAAGCCCAAAATTGCAATTAGGCCAATATATGATGAATCGGGTTCAATAGAACTTTAGTAATTTAGCATTGTAATTTCTACTTGCAATTAAGATGATGATTGATGAATGTTTCTACTATGCAATTAACTAACACTTGTAATAAATAATAAAAAGGTTCATTACATACCCACTCAACCAAACTCTCATCTCCCACAGGCTGGGTTGGATCAACAGGTTTCCTTCCAGTAACAAGTTCAAGAAGAACAACTCCAAATGAGAAAACATCTGATCTATCCGTTAGTTTTCCACTTGTTGCATACTCTGGAGCCATATAGCTGCAAATTGGAGATGAATTAGAGAGCCTTTTAGTTTATCATTTCAGATTATTTAACACACCCCTAATAAATGTATATCCTTTTCTGCAAAGAACAATAAACATTATGATGAATATATTAACTAATTCTCTCTTTTAAAAGATAAATTTGTAAAAACAATATCAATTGTTAACAAATTTAATATCACCTTTCTTAATTCTTGTGATTTAATCTGACGTCGTATATTTTAGGAATGAAGGGAGTACTACTTTTAATCATATAGGAAACCTACCCAAATGTACCCATTACCCTAGTGGATACATGAGTATTCGTATCGTCAGTTAGTCTGGCAAGTCCAAAGTCAGCAACCTGTGTTAGAACAAGGTTAAATTAGGATCCCGGACTTCAATTTAAACAAGGTACCATGACAAAAATGAAATTAACTGGAATATGCATAACATACTTGTGCCTCATAAGAATCATCCAAAAGTATATTCGAAGATTTAATATCTCTGTGAATAATCTTTGGGTTGCCTAGAAAAAATAAATATATAGACTTTAGCATTTCATACAATGCAAAATTACCTTTCAAATATTAAAATACAAAATTGAAGTATGGAGCATGGCATAGAAAACATAAACCATGATACGTACAGCCTTCGTGCAGATATGCTAGACCCCTTGCAGCACCAATTGCTATCTTCATCCTCTTGGGCCAATCCAAAACATTCCATTGACTTTCTGAAATTACGACACACACAAACAACACAGATATGAGAAACTTAACACTTCACAAAAGAAACACATTTCTTAATGTTTGTATCCCTTACAACAGCTGTACGGACCATTAGATCGAATAGTCCCCACACCTGCTGCACCATACAACTGTTGTAGGGATCTATTTACGTTCTTAATTTACCCAATGAGAAGAAGAATAAAAAATGAAACTCACGTTACCATGCAAATGTTGATCAAGATTCCCATTAGGAACAAACTCATAAATGAGGACTCTTTGTTGCTCAGATATACAATAGCCAATCAACGATACCAAATGTCGATGATGAACACGACTAATAGTATCAACCTCTGCTCTGAATTCCCTCTCTCCTTGACCACTACCGGCCTTCAACAACTTAAGTGCTCCGACTCTACCATCGGGCATTAAAGCCTTGTAAACACGCCCAAAACCCCCTTCGCCTATCACGTTTTCACTTGAAAACCCATTAGTAATTTCGAGAATCTGGTCATAACTAAAAAGAATTTGACCACCACTCATTTGTGGTGTTGCTTCTGAAGGACTTCTCAAAGGATGTATTGAACCTCCATTGTTCATATGATTATAACCAAAACCTGGTGACTCTACATAGTAATGCACATCTGCAAAAATTTAATTCCTCAAGTAAATAATATTAATAATTAAAATAATAGAACTGTCAGCAACAGATTATATAACACTACGAAGTATCGACATTTCATAAAGAAGACGTGTCTGACAGGTATCCATAACATAAATCAACACGATATTATTGATGAATGATGACTATGTGTTGATATCAGTGTTATACCTGGAGTTTGTGTTTGTATTGGTATTTCATAGAATTATAACACACTATAATATTGACAATAAATTTATGTACAAAATATTAATTTATTACCTCCTTTGATTTGAGATTTCTTAGGGGGGGGCATACCATGGAAATTCCCTCGCTTGTCTTTCCTTTTTATTATGATGACAAAAATGATTACCATAACGGCGAGAACAAAAATTCCTGCGACAGCGAAACCAATGTATTGTCTTGTATTATCATGGGAGGAGGAAGATTTGGATAGAAAGTCGCTATTAGAAGGAGAAAAGCTTGGTTTAGAATGGGAGCTAGGGGAAATGGATGGTGACTGAGGCTGCGAGGGATGGTTTTGTGGCAGTGGGGGACTAATTTGGGAAGAGAGGGAAGGTGAAGATGGAACTTGAGGAGATGGAGGGGAATTAGATTGTGAAGGAGGAGAATCATCATCGGATAGTGGTGGTGATGGTGGTGACGATGATGGAGATGAAGGTGGTGTTGGAGGCGTCGACGATTCAGAAGGTGGTGTTGGAGGCGTCGACGATTCAGAAGGTGGTGTTGGAGGCGTCGACGATTCAGAAGGTGGTGTTGGAGGCGGCGACGATTCAGAATGTGGAGGTGAAAATTTTGATGGAGGTGGTGAAGAATTTGGCGGTGGATGTTGCGCTTGAGGCGGTGGATGTTGCACTTGAGGCGGTGGTGGAGAAGGAGACGGTGAAGGTGGTGGCGGAGAATGAGGCGGCGGTGCTAAAGGCGGCGGTGGAGACTTTGATGGTGCTTCTTCTGGAGGATCCGACTGTTTTGTTGTTGATGATTTTGATGGAGACGGAGCAGAAGCTTTTTCAGAATTTTTTTCTAAAGGAGTAGACGTTCCGTTTGTCTTATTTTCATTAGCCATTTTTGAATGTATCAAATATTTAAAATTGATATATTCTCAGAAATGGCTAGAAAATCGTAAAACAAAAACAAGGAAACTGCAATAAGAACCAACAATATTGATTTTCAGCCCATTTGTGTAGAGGTTGAGGATTATTTTTGCTGAAGATCCAATATTCAAATCAGAGAAACGAACAAAAATGATGCAATGTTTTTTTTTTAGGAAAAAATAATGCAATGTTGTTGTTCTTGTTTTAAAAAATGAAGCTTAACTACGATGATGAAGTGGCCAGCAAATTCGTTAATTTTGGATAACGAAATTGCCAGCATGATGAAACAAATTGTGAGAGAAGTTGTTGTGTCTGAAATTCGAGGAAGAGAAAATAATGATAATAGTAATTGTTATTATTATGATAATTAATAATAATAATAATAATAATTCTGAAAATGGATGAAAATGAGTCATTATAATTCCTTAAACATTATTTGTTAGCATTATTTTAGGTAGTTAGTTTCAAGCATACATAGATTTATGTTCGTTTTCTGTTGTGTTTGTTAAGGAAACAAGTGTCACTCTCTTTCTGTTGTCTCTCTTCTCTCCTAGATTTTGGGGTTACCATGCAAACTAAATTCCCTATGTTGGATATTCCTAATGTGTTCGAATATGAGACCTAACAACTAACTATACAACCTTTTGTCCGTCACATAATTATGACGTCTTATATATTAGGGTAGAGGGCCTCACCCTACTGGAAATGGGATTTAAAAGCCTTTTTTGAAGGAAGGGATTTAAAAGCCTTGTTATGCTTTTAATAAAGTTTTCTTTAAATTAAATTATTGATCAAAAAAGAAAATTCTTGACATGTCTTCAATAGATAAATCCTTTGTACTGCAAAACAAAAATTAATGATCCTATATTTGTCTTTGGTGAAAATTTCAATTATAACCCCGAAATAATAAAACAAAATTGTTGATTGTATAAAAATTAAGTTTACATATACAAGCTTCCAGCAACTATTCATTAATGGAGTAAAGTTGTTCAACTTTAATATAGAGGTGTAACAATTTATTGGGTCTTTATTGAATAAGTAAGGTTAAATTATTCTTGAGTCGCAAGTCATTTTGGAGACCTTAATGAATTAAGCTATAAACAACTAATGAATAAGTCATAGTTATTTTTATAAGCTGACTTGGATGTATATTTGGATAAGCCGTTGAGTTTGATAAAATCAAAGTGGAACCTGTGATTTTGTTGAAACTGATTAAACTAGTAGCTATAGAGAGTTACTTTTGCCAAAACCACAATGGCTCACCGTGATTTGGCTTAGTCCAAATAAGCACTTAAACACCTAAGCAAATATTTATGTCATAAAATAAATCAAGTTGTAGGTACTCAAAACATACCCTCACTTACAGCTTATTTCTACCAATCTTACTATTCACTTATAATTTATGAGAAAAGAATGAGAATAAGAAAAGTGGACAGATGAGCATGCCCACACTAGTATATATAAAAATATATTATCATATCAATAAAATTGGGGTATGTGAGTTATAATTGGCCCTGTTCTACAAAAAATTGCCTCAGCCTACTTCTGTGGCCAGAAACAATTTAAGTGACACATTTTCTTTTGTTTTTTACTATAGTGCTTTGATTACATTAACATTAACATCTTTAATTAATTAACTTAGTAAATTACATATCTCTTTTCTGAAAGATACATAGATATATTATATTCTCCACCCTCTTCGGTTAAAACATGCAGGTCTATTTAATTTAAAACTTGTTTTGGTATACCAAAAAGTTCACATTTTTTTAAAATTGAGGCCAGGAGTAATTTATAAAACTCCCACACTCCTCTCTACCAACGAAGAGGCTTTTACAAATGACAAATGTGAGGGTTTACATAAGACCCAAAAGAGGACAATATCTCAGAAGAATGGGGATGCGGACTTGAGGTTGGAACATTGGCATCATTTGTGAGAATCGAGGGCCTAAACCACGTATGTGGAGTGACCGACTGTTTAGCTCCCTTAGCCTCGACTAGGGGCTACTATTGTGGTGTACCAAAATGTCTCACATTGCTTGAAAATTTAGATAAAGGGTAATTTATAAACACCCATACTCGTCTACTCACATATGCACCTTTTTACAAAGGACAAAACTCTAAAGGAATACACAAGATCCAAAAGCGGACTATACCTCGAAAATGTGAGATTGCGAACTTGAGGTCGAAACAAAATTATTAAGAGTTTTTTGAGAAGATATTTTAAAATAATTAATTTCAGTTTGTCATATTACCCTTAACGTTTCTGCTGTTATTGTGTCGCACTTGTCCTAAATTTTCATCCTATGATTGTTTGATGTTTCTAAACATAACACAACTAGAAAATCTGGTTTTAGTGCCGGCCATAATCCTACACTACCAAGCAAAAGGCTAACTTGATTTAGCGTAACTTTTATCATCTGCCTCTTAGCAGCCAACCATATTCAGTGTTGGCCACGCCGGCGCAAGATAAGACGCTAATGTCATCTCATTATCAGCCGACGCTAACGCTGTGTCGCCGGTGTCAGTCAAAGCCACGGTAAAAGTTTAGTGTCCACTATTAGCATGAAGAAAAAAATTGCAGCGCAATACAATCGATTTCCTCGTATCATGTATGTACTACTAATATAGTTATATAAAGGATTATGAGATCACCACTAGAACTGAGATATGCCAAAAGTTAACCAATTAGACAAGTAATACAAAAGAACAGTACGAAGGAAATTAATATTTTAAGGTTTAATGACCCTCTCTGTTTAATAACTTCAGTTCTGATTACCTATTTTTCATTCATTATCATACTCATACACAATATAAACGAATTGGCAGACCAAATTTCATGTAGATGAATAAGTAAGACACGCACGCACGCGCACACACACCAAATTAGAAAGAAAGAAACTAAAAAGTCTCTTACCATTAACATTGAGTCCTTTGGGAAAACCTTTCCATTCTTATCATCATTGGCAGTATAAACTATGGTTGGCTTAGCATCCTCCCATCGACATTGAATTCCTTCTGAAAAATCAGAATCATAGTTTAGTTAAGGCTAGTAGCCAATTATAAAAACAAATTCAAGCAAAAAGATGGAGTAAATTTGAGAGATGGAAAAAAGGCACTGATCAAATCATGAACATAAAGAGAAAAAAAAAAATAGCATCAATTTAGTCTCTAAAGTGTATAAAATCCGTGAATTTAGCCTCTAATATCATAATAGCAAAATCCAAAATCCAAATCAAAATATCATCAACTAAAGAAGTGATTTGAAAGTAAAGAAGTGGTAACTAACCTTTAGAAGTTGTGTTTTATGATTATGAGGCAACATTGACAAACATTTAGCATTACTAAATGAATTGTGAACAATGAAGAACCACCCAGCTTCTATTGCTTAGTAGAAGGATCTTCCTATCCATGATTGACCTATTTTGACTATGAATCTCAGCATCGATTTCATTTTGACCATGTGTCGAACGGATAAATTAAGATATCTCCCATGATGCATTTGTGTCAAATATTTTCTGCTTGGTTATCATTACTCTAAAATAATTAAGACTTAAATACTCTTTTGGTCTCTTAAATATTTAATTGGTATCGCTTTGGTCCATTAATTAAAAAAAGATTTTTTGAGTATTTTAATTTTTTTTTTAGTGCCGTTTTGGTCCCTTCTGTTAGGTTTCCGTTCAGTTTAATAAAAAACGTTAAGTGTGGACATGTGTCACCTTGTCATTGGCTCAGATAGTTTTTTACAAAAAAAATATTTTTTAATATATATATTTTATTTTTTTGTTAAAAAAATTCCAATAACCAATGACAAAGTGACACGTGTTAACTCTGGGACACATGTCACTTTGTCATTGGCTTTAGGATTTTTTTATAAAAAATATATATATTTTAAAAAAATTTGTAAAAAAAAATCTCAGAGCCAATGACAAGGTGACACGTGTCTAGGAGTTAACTTTTTTTTAAACCCTAACGGAAAAGGTGACACAAGTCCGAACTGCACCAGACCCTTTATTTGGATCGTTTTCGTTGTGAATGCCTTGGAAAAAATAGAACAAAGGTACATAACATAAATAGAAGCAACATAAGACAAATTAACAGTTAAAAAAAACCATAATAACAGAAATGTTGAATCTTTTGAGAAGGTGTTTTTAAGAGGATTTCTTTGAGTTCGATCTTGCTGCCTAGCCATATGACATATTCACCTGGCAGACAGCAGGACCGAACTCATAGAAACCTCTTGATATTTTTGAGTTATCTATCTATCAAGGAGACATCAAGGAGTGTCTATATATTTTTGACAGCATGCTGACGATCTTCTGTTGAGGCAAAATCCCAAATTAATTTTAAAGATAATAAACTTTAATGATTAAGGATTAAATGGACTTTGATTAATTCTTTGGTATTTAACTTGTGCTCTTGAGTGTTTTACTAAGACAGGAACAGGTTTAAAATCATACCAAGATATAAGAAATCAAAGGACATTGAATTCATGAACTAACTCTGAAGATCAGAAAGTTAGTTCAGAATGTTGATCAGTGAGTTGATCAGAACGTTCTGATGACATCAGAATTGCACATCAGAATCTGTTTTCAGAATCTGTCTTCAGAAGCACTACTTCAGAAGCTTCACTTCAGAAGCACTACTTCAGAAGCACACTTCAGAAGCACTACTTCAGAAGCTTCACTTCAGAAGCTTCACTTCAGAAGCACTATTTCAGAAGCACTCTTCAGTTATTGATTACCGTTCTGATGGTGGTAAAGAAGGGTGTTCATAAGCAAACCCAGAATCATCAAGAACATGAAGAACATGCAAGTACACATGACATAAATAAAAGGTCCAGTAAAGTACATCTGCATGGTTCTATCAACAATAAAGGCATGGACAA
>Ga0228710_1007784_pt1 | contig 15670 bp, 11 predicted proteins | sample MedpolnodulmetaG_FD_177995 | JGI IMG/M metagenome (GOLD analysis project Ga0228710, IMG submission 177995) | Root nodule microbial communities from Medicago polymorpha collected in Santa Monica, California, United States - pink nodules | ecosystem: Host-associated > Plants > Roots > Nodule... | reverse complement strand
TTCATTATAGCATTGATGTTTATGCATTAGTTAGTTGTTAATTTATAGTTTTATTTTGTTTAATTTTAGTAATGGCTGACAACGCGGAAGATGATCCGGGTGAGACAAAACCAAATTTTGTCGAAAAATCCGGAGATGTCAAACCGCCTAAAGTTGAAGCCAAACCAAATATTGATGGAGCTTCCGTCCATGTTGAAGCTTCTAAATATGTTGACTCCGGTGCCCTCCCACTTCATGCCCATGAAGTTGACACGGCTAGGTTTTTTTTTCCAGACGACGTTAAATGGAAAGATAGAGAATACTTGCTTGAGTGGGCACGTCGTCAAGCAAGTAAGGCGGGATTTACAATTGTTACACAAAGATCAAGCTTGATCAATCCAATGTTGCGACTAGTGTGTGAAAGGAGTGGAGCTCACAAAGTCCCGAAGAAAAAAAAAACGAAGCATGCGTCAACGGGCTCAAGAAAATGTGGGTGTTTGTTCATGGTTAGTGGATATCTTAGTAGGCAAACAAATAAATGGGGATTGAACATTCTTAATGGAGTTCACAACCATGCGATGGAGCCGGCTTTAGAAGGACACATTCTTGCTGGTAGATTAAAGGAGGACGACAAGAAGATTGTACGTGACTTGACCAAGAGCAAAATGCTTCCAAGAAATATTTTGATAAATTTGAAGAACAAAAGACCACATTGCATGACAAATATCAAGCAAGTGTACAATGAGCGTCAACAAATATGGAAAGCAAATAGAGGTGATAAGACGACGTTGCAATATCTAATCTCGAAGTTGGAGGAGCACAACTATACTTATTCTCAAGAACACAAAGTGAAAGTACTACAATTGAAGATATCTTTTGGGCTCATCCAACATCCGTTAAGTTGTTTAACAATTTTCCAACGGTTTTGGTTATGGACTCCACCTACAAAACCAACATGTACAAGATGCCAATGTTTGAGGTAGTTGGGGTCACCTCGACCGATTTGACATATTTGGTTGGCTTTGGATTTGTGACACATGAGAAAGAGGAAAACTTTGTTTGGGTTTTAAAAATGTTGCATAGACTTCTTACGTCAAAGATGAATATGCCTAAGGTGATTGTGACTAACAGGGATATGTCTTTGATGAAAGCGGTTGGAAATGTTTTCCCCGAAAGTTATGCAATGAATTGTTACTTTCATGTGCAAGCAAATGTTAAACAAAGGTGCATCTTAGATTGTAAATATCCTTTGGGAAAAAAGGATGGGAAAGAGGTGAAACCTGGCGATGTTGTCAAGAAGATAACGAAGGCATGGAAAGCTATGATTGAATCACCCACTCAAGAGTTATATGCAAATGCATTAGTGGAGTTCCAAGATGTTTGTAGTGATTTTCCCACTTTTCTTAAAGTATGCCATGACCACCTTGAATGAAGTGAAGGAGAAAATAGTGAGGGCGTGGACAGACAATGTGTTGCATCTTGGTTGCAGAACCACCAACAGGGTAGAATCGGCTCATGCTTTAGTAAAGAAATATTTAGACAATAGTGTGGGTGATTTGGGTACTTGTTGGGAGAAAATACATGACATGTTGGTGCTTCAGTTCATTGCGATACAAACAACATTTGGTCAGAGTGTTACTGTATTGCAACATAGATTCAAAGATGTCACTTTGTACTACGGTTTAGGTGGTCATGTGTCTAGATTTGCTTTGGACAACATTGCTTTGGAAGAGTCACGTTGTAGGGGAACATTGAGCATGGACAAAGAAATTTGTGGTTGTGTTCAAAGGACCTCTTACGGGCTTCCATGTGCATGCGAAATTGCTACTGAAATCCTTGAAGACAAGCCAATCACCATCATTGGCATAAGTTACGTATGGGCGAAGAAAGTAATGACCATGGTTTTTCTGTCAATGAAGAGTGGAACGATATTCAACAACGTCTCAAGAAAGTCCCATACGAAATGAAGTTTGAAATCAAAGAGGTTTTGCGGCAGTTGACATTTCCTGAAACCACCATGATGTCTCCACCACCACGAAAGGTACCAACCAAGGGAGACAAGAAAAAAGTGGACATTGCGAGGTCTAAAGGAAAAATTACATTGACTAGTCGAATCCCTTCTTCGTAGGAGGTTGTTAATTCCCAAAACCGATAGTCAACCGTCACCATCACCAACAATTTCATCATTTAAAAGAAAAAGAGGTGTTCGTCTTGGTAAAACATCACTTTCCCCACTTCCACCACCTTCTCGGTATCCAAAGCCTATAGTTATTCCGGTTATGAGGCCTATTGATTATATGTCACGCTTCATGCTTCCATTTATTGAAAAAGTGGTGGATGTTATAAACGATGAACATTGTGGATTTCGGGCTATAGCCAAGTTCATGGGATTGACCGAACAAAGTCATATCATGATTCGTAGACATCTTATTCAAGAGTTGAAAGATCATAGAGATGATTATGTTGAAGTATATGCGGGTGAGGATCGTTATAACTACATTTTAAATGGCTTACATCCTCCCACAAATATGAAAGGTTGTGCACATCTTGTTGATAAGTGGTTGACTTTTTCGGACATAGGACACATTGTTGCTAATTATTACAAAAGGTGTGTGTTCGTATTGACAAATCTTAAAATTGGAAAATCGAAATCTTTTTTCCCACTAAGAGGGTCACCACCGCCGGGTAAGCAAAAAACTCCCATCATGTGCCTTGGGGTAATTCCGAATCATTTCATGCTTATTTTTTGAAGGATGGTTGTCCACTACCTCCATCATCTACGGAGTGGCACAATCACAAGAATGAAGATGCGCTGACTTGGGAAGATGAGTATTTGGATCAACATGAGTTGTTCTGAAAGCTCATGATTATTGAAAGTGGAAACAAACTGCTGCAACCACAAAAGGAGTCAAACAAAGCGGCGCCTATTTTGTTGGACACTCCCGAAAAACCAAAACAACAATTTGAAGTTATTGCGGAAGATGAGGAAGATTCTATTTCACATGATCTTCCCCAGTCACTTGGTCTTTAATGAGTGATTTTTTTGTCGGTGTTAGTCCTTTTTTTTTGTAGAAATTACACCAACGTGTATTTTGGGGTTGAAATTGTAACGCCAATTTTTTGTGGCCAATATATAAGTAACATTATGTAATTTATATAAATATATGATAATATGAATTTTATGTGGTGAAACTAGTGCATACTTATTTCTTCCTTGTTAATGTTTATGCATTTTATATACATTTTATTGATTATTGCGTTTCGTTTAATTACATCCTAATGTATGATTTTTTCCATAAAGCTTTTGTGAAGTGAAACATGTCTGAGGTTACAAAAATTGAAGACCGTGTTAGGTACTCCACTTTTAAAAAGACAATTAAGGTTATGATAACGCCGACTGACTCTCTTGATGATTTGAAGACACAACTTAGCACATATTTTGAGCATCTTAGTGAAAATCAATATACACGTCACTTATTTGGTCAGATGCCATGCATAGACCTAGGAGAAGATAGAGATGAATACGCATGGAAAACGGCAAGCTATATGCCTTGGCTTATTCGCGACGACAGCGACGTCGTATTTATGTTTCGGAATATGGTGGAAAATAATATATTATATATGTATGTTCTTTCCATATGCAATTGCGTTGAATGTGTTGTTTAATTATGGACACTATGTAACGTTTTGATGAATTTCAAACTTTTGTGTACTTTGAACCAAATGTCGGTTTGTTTTAATTATGGACAATTGTAAAAGATAATTTATTTTTCTTATTTATGACTGAGTACAAATGTTGTACGACTAATATTGCCTTTGGAAATGCTCTGGATGAATTACAGGTAAAAACTGGCCGAAAAATGGCTAGGTTGAGTTATGCAGAACCCATTGTCTGCATAATTGATTTCCTCGACAGTTAACTGCCGATGGAACCGGCTGCAGTTAACTGCCGATGTTTTATTCGGCAGTTAACTGCAAACGGTTTTGGAAATCCTCGGCAGTTACCGAGGGACATTTTCGTATTTTATACATGTTTCTCAGCCTAACAAGATGTGTCAACAGCAATTTTCAAACATAGTTTCTACCCAAACGTGATTTTCCACCGTGATTCTACAAGTTCCAACGCCATACCAAACACAACATAAAGCTTATTAAGCTTTCAGTTTGTTAAAAATGAATTATTTGAAAAGGAAAATTTAATATTGACTCCATAAAACATGGCTGGAAACTAGAAAATCCACATGAAGGTCAAAGTGTATTTGCAATAAGAAAGTCATAATATTGCACACATAAGCTTAAAAGTGATGCCTCAGTTTTGGCAGAAGCATTCACTTTCTCCTCAAGTCTTTCTACTAACTGATCAAGCTCAGATAAACTTGATACTTTATTAAGAGCACCGTGCTTGATTAACTTTTCCTTGCTATATCGATCATATTACATTTAAACAGATGGTACATAATTTCAGAATATTGTAGTAAAATTTGTATCATGTATGTGGATGGAAGATATTTTATTTATTTTTTACTAATGTATGCCTTTATCCTAGCGTTTGTAGCTACAAGTTCATAGTTTTTTCCTCAAAAAAACGCTCATAGCTTTTTACCTACCTACACTTGAATGAAATACCTTGTGTATACACTAAATCATGTCACATAGATATTTATGGATATACTTTAGGAATCACTATAATAAAATGATATTTTGTGTGATTTGATTGAATACGTGTGTGAGATAAACTACACTACGAGTGCATAAAAATTAATCTTTAAAATTTTTATAATAAATTTCTTATATAATCATCATACATCAATAGTGTAAAAGATTGTACACGGTCAGCAAATTACAACCAATTATATGTGTAATTTTTAAAATAGATACGAGTAAAATCAAACGTAATCAATGATCTATAAGTTATTATCAATTGACGGTGTAAAAATTATTTACACCAACAATGTATAAATTAAATTCATTAAAAAAAATTCATATCATTAAACATAAGATTAATTTCTATGCACTACGTTATAATCATTTTTACATATGTATCTAATCATATTGACGCATCTTGATCAAGTTACTCTTTTTTTGAAGCCTATTTCTTAATACCTCTACTAATATTTAATTAATACGACTGGATGCATGTGTAAAAATATTTTATACTACCGGTCTATACGAATTAAATCCGAAATTTATTAGTTGTTTTTCAATTTAAAAAAATCACAAACTAGAGAATTGCAAAGTTATCTATGGTTAAAGACATAGGCTTTGTTTTGGAGTTTGGAGGGGAGGAGAGAGTTTAAGAAAAAAAGGAAGGAGTAAGTGGAAGAAATAAAAGACGTTGACATGAGAGGGCTTTGGGGAGTTAATTTTTTATTCATAGTACCAAATGGGGAACTCAAAAATTGTACTAGAGGAGGATTTTGGAGGGATTATATGAAATTTTCAAATTAAATCTATGTTGTTATAATATTCTTAAAAATAAAAATATATTAAGCATAAGTATTAATTTTTCATTCTCTAAAAAATTGTTCTTTTAAAAAATATGAAATATTTCTCCATTTTCCTATATATTTGTCACCCCAAAGCCCTCTTTTCCCCTCCCCTTCAAAATCTCAAACAAAGTCGTAAGAGTTTAGAGGAGAGGGGAATGGAAAATTTTGAGGGCCGGAAAATATGAGAGAAAATTGAATATTTTTCCTCACATTTTTTGCATGTTTAATTCTAATTCTCGGGTGTAATGTTTTTTCGTGTTTTTTTTTTCCTTTTCTGTTTTTGTATCTTTGAGGACTTTTTCTATTGTTGAAATTGGTACAAACATTTAGATAAATGAAACAATGAAGTAGTGTTTATTGATAACTTCGCTACCACTCATCTAGTACTTGTGCTTGTTGTTTGGAAGCTTGAGACCTTATTGATATTTTAAGTTAATTGGTAATCATTACAAGTTAATTAATTGTTGTAGCTAATATAATCGAAATTATTGGACGATTTTCTAAATTTTATGTAGTCTTAGTGTTTATTGTTGTAATATGTTAGATCATAATGAAGTCTCTCAAAAGTGTGAAGGGACTTAACTAATTCTAGATTATGGAGTGAACCCGTGTATTTTTACTTAATTGTATTGTTTATCTCTTCCCATAATCAACTCTTTACATCTGTGTGCGGTATCTCCATCTATCTATTCATAAAAAACATAACACCTTCATTAGTTACATAGTTAGTTAATTAGTTAGTTGAGTTTCTTACTTAACTAACAAATAACCAATATAAAGAGGCTGCAGTTACATTTTTTTCATTCACTAATAAGAATTGGTACAACAAAAATGCTTTCTCTCTTAGTTTCATCATTAATATATTTTTTCACCATTCTTTATACAAATTGTTTGCATGGTAAGAAACAATAGTTGTGCTAACAGAGCCCCCACCTCTCAAATCTATTTAATTCATTTTTTTAAGGAAATCTATTCAATTCATGTAATAGTAGAATAATCCTCACTTATTTGGAACAAAAATAATCCTCACTTACGTTTAAAGTGATTTTTACCGAAACCGTGCCAAAAGTGAGTATAGTGTATTACTAGCTCATCAATAAATAAATCAATGAATTCAACTCATAATAGATTGAATACCGTTTATTAAAAAAACAAACATGGATAGAAATCAAATACTAGGAGTTTCAAAAACAAGAAATTAAATAGAAGATACTTTCTCTCTAAAATAATGTCACTTAATTATGTTGAACCACATACTTTATTTTTTCATTTTTTTTAACTAAAATAAACGATATTCCTTTAATTTAAATTAATAGAGTACATAAGAACTTTGTACCAAAAAAAGAAAAAACATAAGAACTAATTAAAATTCAACAATATTAGTAAAAAAGAAAAGTATTAATCTGCAAAGCAAATTTACAATTCTCAAGTTAATAACATAAAATGAGAATATGCATACTATTAATACGATAAAATCAAAGTGACATGAAATATTCATGTCTTCATATCTGCAACGTTCAAAATATGATCATTTAATTGAACACAGACAGATTAAAGTTGATTTGTCAAGTCGAACCAAACGAACGACACATCAAAACAAGAAATCAACCAATGTCACACAAAGTCGACGAATAAAGCAACGCAACACTAAAACGACGAAACCACCAAATAAAAATTAAATTTATCTAAAAGCGTTATTTAGATTAAAATATAAAGGAAAAAAATAAAGAAGTGCAATTTTTAAACATGAATAAAGAAAATGAAAAGAGATCACCAAAGAGAAAAACTATAGCCACTTGTTAGAGAGGTAGAGTTCGTATAATTTATTTATTTTTTCACATTTTTTTTAATACTTTTTTATTTTATTGAAGGGAACTTTTTATTTATTTTTCATCCTATTCAACCAAATGTGAAAAAATCATATAAGGTTGCGTCAAAGCCAAAAAACATAGTAAAAGACCTAGAAAGACAAAAAAACCAGTCAAACAACACAAAATCCCCAACATACCCCTGATCCACATCAGCCATACATTAGGCGGGAAAAACCTGTAGGACATAACATATGTGGCGCCAAAACACAATCTAACCTTTTTTTAATAATAAAAAAACATTATTATTAAATAAAATAAAAATGTTTATTCTCTTTTCATGAGTTTCTGAGATTTCTCTGTTCTTATTCCCCCCTTTCCTTCATCCTAGGGTTTCTCAATTTCACACCCAAATTGCGATTCCTTGTCAAAATTCACCCAATTTTCGCTCTAATTAGGGTTTATTATCACTCGATCTGTGTGAATTAGGGTTCTTTCATGAGTCCTTCAGCTGAAACGGAGATGGAAGATACTAAGCCTTCTGTTGTCGAAAATGGTGACCAAGCACTGTCTCGTTTTTCCGAGTTTTCAAAGGTAAATACTTTTGTTTTAATTTTCATTTTTCGTTTTCTGGGTCAGTTTTTTTGATGTGAAATTAGTTAAATTGATGTTTTTTTTTGGTGTTTTGTGTTTTAATTATGTTTGAGCTGATACTGCTTGTGAATTATGTTTATAAAGTTGTGATCTTTAAGTTTTTTAGTTTATGGGGTTGGTTGGTGATTTGAAGAAGTGAAATGAAATTTGTTGTTTTTGTTTGTAAACCCTAAATTGAATTATTATTGAGAGATAAGAAGATGCATGTTAAAATATTTTGTTGATTAATCGATCGATCTTTGCGGAAAGATAGGTGTATCGATATTTTATTTGTGATTTGAGGCATTTTTTACATTTTGGTGTATGATAAAGTTGAGTTTTTTATTATTCTTTTTTACTTGGTTAAAGAAATCAGACATGTTTTGGTGATAGTATGTGATGGAGAAAACTTAGGGAGCAATTAATCATCATCCCTTCCAAGGTCATCAATTTAGCGGATCAGCAAACCCTTGCTAGGTCATTAATTTAGCGGAAATGAATGTATAAATTCAGAAAAGTTTTTCCGATTTATTGATCTGGCGTTTACAGTCGGTTAATGTGGTTGATAAACTGAGTGGTAGGGTGTTTTCACATAATGATTAATTGATCTGTATTGATCTGTCGGGAGTCTTTCTTTTAGAATCACTATTATTAATTGATCTGTTGTTTTCGGTTCTTTTATGTTATTAGGAGGGGAGTTTGACATCGGTTACCTATTCATTATTAATTTGTTCCATAAAGAGTTTATGGTACAAATTAATAGCTGCGAGTAGCATCACTAATTGCATCAGTTGTTTGAAACATGAAACTCTTAGCTTATTTTAAATAACGGATGGATTACGAAGGAAAGTCACGTTGCCCATTAAGCGTTGGCTATCCCTTCGCACCTCAGCCCCTTCATTCTCTGGCCAAGTCCTGTCATTAAGCCTCATGTCTTTAGAAGCTTGCATTATTTTCGCTCAACTCACTCCATTTACTTGCCATACCTTCTCATTATGTCTAAGCTCTGCTGTATCCTCTGTTCCACAACATTTTCTTTATGTGTATGCCAGACACCAAATAGAATAATTGTACATGTATGGTTATTACTTGTGTTTAGACAGATGTAATGAGTTTTAAACTGAGGTTTTTTATTCATTAAATTAGACATTGATTGGCTCTGTTTAAATGATAGTCTTTTAGACAGATGGTGAAGATAAAGAATAATGACTTAAAAATGTGATTGTGCCCTTATTTATACTATCTAAAGATTCCAAATCCTAATTAAATAGGGAAACAAATTATGATAATTTTCAAGTAAAATGGGAAAGTAATCTTGAGAGACACTGCAAGATAAGAAGATAATCCTACGAGATAATATAATATTTTTGTGACAGGATAATTTTTATATATTCTAACTTTCTCTCTTTTGTTGCAGATTGAGCTAGCATTGGATGAGAAAAGCTGTAAAGAAGCAATGGATCTGTTTGGAGAAACCAAACATCTTCTCATGGCAAATGTTTCGTCAATGGGAAATGGAACGGTACGTATGTGCATAACTCTCTAGTATGAAATCCATTTTTTATTGAAGTTTTTATTTGAATTCATGAGGTTTATAAATCTTTTCAGACAGAAGAAGCAGAGCGGTACTGGTTTGCTTTTATTTTATACTCTATCAAGAGGCTGACTCAGAAAAATGAGGAGAGTGAAAAAGAAGAGATTGAGAATACTGGTCTTACCTTGTGTCGAATATTGAGAGCAGCAAAGCTTAAGTATTTTTCTAACCTTTATCTACTATTAGAGTTTGTAGTTTGGTCTTTTACTAACTGTTATGTTTATCTTGTATTGAACAGCATTGCAGATTTTTTTAAAGAACTTCCTCAGTTTGTTGTCAAAGCTGGTCCAATTTTAAGCAATCGATTCGGCTCTGATTGGGAAAACAAGCTTGAGGTGACTAGTCTAAGAATCACGATTGTATTTTTGCCAAGTTAATTGTGATTATATACTTTTAAATCCTTCAAATCAGTTATATACTTAGCTATCTTTTATGTTGCTATGTTTATATCAGGCGAAAGAGATGCATGCTAACACTATTCACTTGAAGATTCTTAGCAAGTGAGTAGCCCAGTATTTTTTTTTTTGTTGCAGTATAAGGTTGTTTGCTTTGATTATAGTTTGCTTTACATCTTACGACTTTGATGGTGCCAGGTATTATAAGCGTGTATTTGAAGAGTTCTTCGTGTCAACTGATGCAAATGTTGAAAACAAGTCATCTGTTACCAACCGTGTATCTGAGTGCCATCGTTTTGGATGGTTACTTTTCTTGGCGCTCCGTGTACATGCTTTCAGCCGTTTTAAAGACTTGGTGACTTGCACCAATGGTTTAATTTCTATCATGGTCAGTTAGATTCTTTTGCAGTCTTTTAGTCTTTTTCACTAATGGAATATACATGAAGTGGTTTCATATCTTTTTTCTTTTCACATAAAAATTAGGATAAATTCAGTTATTGGAGTCTGTTTCACTGCTGAAACTTGGAACACATGAAAATAATTGTTTGAGCATTTTGATATTTTTAATGTACATTGATAAATTCAATTATTCCATTATTTCTGGTTGTAATACTTTTGAGGTGAAGGAAACAATTTCTTATTGTTCTTGGTGTATCTGTTACAGGCTATCCTAATTATTCATGTTCCGGCTCGTTTTCGGAATTTCAACATTCACGACTCTGCACGCTTTGGTAATTTCTTTGTTACCCGTTCCTGCATTTTGATTATACTGTTATTGTTCTGTATCTTAGGGACATGGTATTTGCACACATACACATTTAATTATAATTATAAGGTATTTCAGTGGTGGGCTTAAATGTGGATTAATTTTAATTTAAGTCCATTCAAAATTTCTTGCAGTTAAGAAAAGCAGTAAAGGTGTGGACCTCCTTGCTTCACTTTGCAACATATATAACACTTCAGAAGATGAGTTGAGGAAAACCATGGAGCAAGCCAATAATTTAGTAGCAGATATATTGAAGAAGACACCCTGTTTGGCATCTGAATGCGAAACTGAAAACCTAGAGGATTTTGATAAAGGTTTATTTTCCTTTGGCCTTTTATCATTTTATGCATCAGGATTCCAATATATGATGTCTTTAACTGGTGTTTGTTATTGCACTTTGTAGATGGGTTGACCTATTTTAAAGATCTCATGGAGGAATCATCTCTGGCATCTAGTTTGAATATCTTAGAAAATGATTATGATCAAATGACTCGCAACAAGGGTGAACTGGATGAAAGGTTATTCATTAATGAGGATGACAGCCTGCTAGCTTCAGGAAGTTTGTCTGGAGGTTCTTCAGTTTCAGCAGGAGGTGTAAAGGTATGTCTAATGAAAAATTCGTTCTTAATTTCTTGTTCCGTCTTGTGAAGATAATACCTAAAATAATCTATTAATTGTGTTCTGTAGAGGAAATATGATTTGATGATGTCACCTGCCAAGACCATTATAAGTCCGCTTTCACCCCAGCGCTCTCCTGCATCCCATGCTAATGGCATTCCAGGTAGCGCAAATTCAAAGATTGCTGCCACCCCTGTAAGCACAGCAATGACTACTGCAAAGTGGCTTCGAACTGTCATTTCTCCACTTCCATCAAAGCCGTCACAAGAGCTGGAGCGATTCTTGACTTCATGCGACAGAGATATTACAAGTGAGGTAGTACGCAGAGCACAGATTATATTGCAAGCTATATTTCCTAGTAGTCCCCTTGGCGACCGATGTGTAACTGGTAGCCTGCAAAGTGCTAATCTCATGGACAATATATGGGCCGAACAACGAAGATTAGAAGCCATGAAGTTATACTATAGGTTGTTGGCAACAATGTGCCGAGCAGAAGCTCAAATACTTGGCAACAATTTAACCTCACTGCTCACTAATGAGAGGTTCCATAGGTGTATGCTTGCATGTTCTGCAGAATTAGTCCTGGCTACTCACAAGACTGTGACAATGTTGTTTCCTGCTGTACTGGAGAGGACTGGAATAACAGCTTTTGATCTTAGCAAGGTGATAGAAAGTTTCATTAGATATGAAGAATCTCTCCCAAGAGAATTGAGGCGACATCTTAATTCATTGGAGGAACGACTTTTGGAGAGCTTGGTATGGGAAAAAGGTTCTTCGATGTATAATTCATTAGCAGTCGCTAGACCTGCCCTTTCTGCAGAAATCAATCGGCTTGGTATGTTAGCTGAACCAATGCCATCATTAGATGAAATCGCAATGCATATTAACTTCTCTTGTGGAGGATTACCTCCTGTGCCTTCCTTGCCTAAGCCTGAGACTTTGCCTGGTAAATGATTCTCTTTTATAATTTTAAAAATTTAAGCCATGTTTTCCCTGTTTTCACATAATTTTTCGTAATTCTGTGGAGTCGTTGTCACTGTTATCTATAATGACGCATGCATAATTTCCTTCATCCTTTATACACATCTCTCCCACAAATAGCACACGTTGAAAGACACATTTCTCACCTTCAGTAACACATCTATCAACTAATTGATTTCAGCTCAAAATGGGGATATGAGATCACCAAAGCGGCTCTGTACAGAGAATCGAAATGTTTTAGTGGAACGAAATTCTTTTACTTCACCTGTGAAAGATCGGCTTCTTCACTTAAGCAACCTTAAATCAAAACTACTACCACCTCCTTTGCAATCAGCATTTGCCAGGTATAAGTCTGATGAGTCTTGAAGCAACATTCTTTGTAAATTTGCTTTATTTCAATTTTTCACCACTTTAATGTTGGTGCATTTGGTTACTGTGCTAAATGTTTATATGCCATTCCTTGCAGTCCAACAAAGCCAAATCCAGGAGGTGGAGGAGAAACATGCGCAGAAACTGGGATCAGCGTCTTTTTTAGCAAGGTATTGAGCCTTGAGAGTTCTGTTTTACCCATTTGGTTGTAAAATTCGACTTGCAAGCTATATGTGACGTAGTCTTCTGTAAGGGTTCATTTGATAACTTTCTAGACTCTGGAATTGGGTGGGCTCAAATGAAACACTTTTGGTGTGAAACTGTATTACCTATTTGTTCAATGGGGAAAGACATTGATCTGTTATACCCAATGTTATTTCATGAACTATTGTTTGTGTTTGTCTTTCATGTTTAGAATGTAAGTTTTTTTAGGAATTGGATGGTTACATTACATCACACTTCCTTGAGTAATTTTATGCTGATGGCTAGCTCTTCTGATTTATGTTTATTTAATTTAATAGTTAAATATTTTGTTTCTTCACTAAGTCATTTTAAACATTAAATTTTCTGTTACCCATGTTTTCTAGATTGTTAAGTTGGGAGCGGTCAGAATAAGCGGAATGGTTGAAAGGCTACAATTATCTCAGCAGATAAGGGAGAATGTATACTCTCTTTTCCAGCGAATCCTAAATCAATGGACATCTCTCTTCTTCAACCGTCATATTGACCAAATCATTTTGTGTTGCTTCTATGGAGTAGCAAAGGTTTCTCTTAAATTTTAGAAACTTGACTGTTATATGCTTTGATTACTTTTTTCTCATTCTATTCTGTTTTGCAGATTTCACAACTGAACCTAACTTTTAGGGAGATTATATACAACTACAGAAAGCAACCACAATGCAAGCCACAGGTTTTTCGTAGTGTATTTGTTGACTGGTCGTCGGCACGCCGTAACGGGGGATCTAGACATAGAACAGGACAGGAGCACATCGATATCATTTCATTTTACAACGAAGTTTTCATTCCCTCTGTAAAGCCACTTCTGGTTGAACTTGGCCCTGGTGGAGCAACTGTGAGAAGTGATCAAGTACCTGAAGCTAACAACAAAAATGACGGTACTTGCTTATTCCCCAAGTTACTTTCAATTACATACCTGCTAAGTAGTCCAGTATCCGTGACAAATTTGCTTTACTCTTTGCAGGCCATTTAGTTCAAAACCCGGGATCTCCTAGAATATCACCTTTCCCAAGCCTTCCTGACATGTCCCCTAAAAAAGTGTCTGCCGCACACAATGTGTATGTGTCTCCATTAAGGTCATCCAAGGTACTAATTTATTTGGACTATTTTGTTTGAGAAAGTGGGTGGGGGAAAGGAGGGTACTTTGGTTTGGTAATGACATGTACTCAGTCTTACTGCATAAAACCATCATCTAATTGAAATACAAAATTGTTCTTTTTTATATGGAGCATAATTTTATTCATTGGTTATGCATGTGCAACAGATGGATGCTCTAATTTCACATAGCTCCAAAAGCTACTATGCATGTGTTGGGGAGAGCACTCATGCTTATCAGAGCCCTTCAAAAGACCTGACTGCCATAAACAATCGGTTAAACAGGTATGCTACTCTTTCTGTCTTGATTTTTGAATTGTACTTATGCTAACAAATTGTGTCCTTATTTTATTCTGTTTAAATTTTTCAGCAACCGGAAAGTAAGAGGACCCCTCAAGTTTGATGACATTGATGTGGGCTTGGTTAGTGACTCTATGGTTGCAAACAGTCTCTATCTGCAGAATGGAAGTTCTGCGTCATCATCGGGTGCACCATTGAAGTCTGAGCAACCTGACTCTTAAATTGAATGATGTGTACATTCTACTTGTCTCTTTTCTGATACTGAGTTCATACTAGGTGTTGGTGGTTTTTGAGACAAGGGGCTATGTACGAGCGGTGGGATTGTAGAATGCCGCCTCTAACCCTTTGTACTTTTGGTGTATTGTTAGTTTTTTAGTGCAAATTGTAGGTCTTACTTTCAAATAGTTAAACAATAAAATGTTTTCCTTTGCTAGATTAAACACAATCTTTCTCATTTTTAAAAGGAAACTAAACTCAGAATAATGCTGAGAAATAAGATATGTTTACAACTCATAACCATGTTTTCATTGATTATACGTGTTGGAATTTTAAGTTGCGAAAAATCTGTCTCTATTTTTCGAGCCTGAAAGTCTAAGTAACATTAAAATTACACTAATTATTAGCCGTTGATTTGGTTATGATCTAGTGGCTACGATATAACCACTTTAAGTACTAATGTGCCATTCCAACTCCTTTCTCGTTGAAAACTCAACCGGGCGCTTCTTTAATGAAAATCTTGTGTCCATGCCAGAGAAAATCCAAATCAAATATGGCTGGAACCTCCTTTCTTTACGTGCAGTTGCAATCATGCTCGAATTTCATCAATCCTTGAAAGTTGAAACACGTCTCAGTTATCTGTCGGAACTTTCATCAATCTTCTCTTTTTTTGGATGGGATTCACCAATCTTTTTATTTTGTTTTCACTTTTCTTTTTATATTAATTTACCAAAAACAAAGAAACCTTTCTTTGCCACGATCTAACCGCCGGAAACGCTATTTGCATGATCCGCCCCAAGTATGTTGCTCATAAGTTGTTCGGTGAAACGCAACACTGCTTCGACATTGTTGACATCTTAAACGCAGTATCACTGGTTATATTTTTCTATTTTATTAAGGTATAACACTAGTTATGTCATGAGAACAATGTTTCTATTTCTTGCTTTTGCTTTCTGTTTTTGTTTTTGAAAAGAATAGTCGTTTATTGGTTTGGAGCAGATACCTATTGTATCAATTATTTTAGGCATATAATTACTGTTATTACTGCTATTACATGGTTGGACTGACACCCGACATCACCTATAGATTCTTTTGGTGGGGTAAGTTAGATTAATCTCTCTCTCTCTCTGTTTTTTTTTTCCTTAATTTTTTTTTTTTTTTTTTTTTTTGTTTTGTTTAAATGTTTTTGG
>Ga0228710_1007781_pt1 | contig 15673 bp, 10 predicted proteins | sample MedpolnodulmetaG_FD_177995 | JGI IMG/M metagenome (GOLD analysis project Ga0228710, IMG submission 177995) | Root nodule microbial communities from Medicago polymorpha collected in Santa Monica, California, United States - pink nodules | ecosystem: Host-associated > Plants > Roots > Nodule... | reverse complement strand
ATCCACTTATTCTTCCACCTTCTTTTCTCAAAAATTCTAGATTTTTCTCCCCTCTTCTCCTCTCATTTTCGGCCTCATCCTTCTCCACCTTAACAACCAAAAATTTCATCCAATCCTCCATGGAATCATCTAACAATGCTTCATATGAGTTTCTAGTGGTGGATTAAGCAAGAACAAAGTTTGAATTTCATCCTCCCTCCAACTCACTCCCAAAACCGCCCTCTCCCCCTCTTGGTTCAATTCATCACTTTCACTCCAATTCATAGAAAATTCAATACGTAAGCTTGCTTTGGAGCACTCAAGAGTGGATTAAAACTAGGAGCTATTGGAAGAGAAAGGATCAAGGCTAGTGGCTTGAGTTTTGGATTTTGGCTCAAGGATCACAAGAGGAAATTTCTAAATAAGGTGAGTTCTTTACTAATTCTTTACTAAGCTGCAAGTTGAATTGATGGCTGAAATTTTTAAAGGTTGTAGTAGTTGTAGGTGTATGTTATTAGAGTTCATGATAACTAGAGAAGTTGGTAAATTGGGATTAAAGAAATTGATATGGAATTGGATGAAAATAGTTATATGAGCACCTTGAAATGAATTATTTTTGCTGTATTATGGAGTGGTGGTGTTGAAATTGAGTGTGATGGTGAGACTGATTACGGCTGAATATTTTGGAATGTTAGTTTAAAAATTCGTAAGGACAGAATTATGGTATTTGGGACGTGTATCTGGCTGTGTAACCCATAATTGAGTAATTATTAGATTTTTGGATTCTACACTTAATTCCCTTCAGTTTGGATATAAATTTTGTATGTTTCGGGTCAGGAATGAATTCAGAAAACGCGTTTGAAGTTTGAATTTTGTGCTGAAAAATTGCCTACGGGTTTGGCTTGGATTTGTCCGGAATAAGCTAAAACGTGAATTTAAATTGGGGGGATGGTTCCGGAACTTAATATATATGTTCAAATGGTTGAATAAGTGTTTGTTTTGAAGTGGAAATACATAAAGATAGAAGCTGACGTAAAAAAGCCGCAATAAACCGTTTTTGCAGAAAAGCGATTATGAAGCTGACAAAAGTTTATTTGAGACTTAAATGGTGTAGATAATTCAGGAAAATGTCAAGGTGAGTTCCTTAGTTAGTTAACTCTCCCGTTGGGTAGTTTGAACTATGTCATTTTAACTTTGTTATTTACTTTTACTTGGTACAAACGAGGTTTTAATGGTTATGCAAAGTCATGATAATGTGAATGAAATTTTATATGACATCAATGTTATGAAAGTGTTTATCATATAAATGCGTTCTAGCAATAAAATACTAAGCAAGGCAATTGATGTATATGCTCGTAGAAATGATTTGAAAGAAAAATTGAAATGATTAACATGCTCATAAAAAAAATAAAAATAAAAAGTAACATGCTCATAGAAAAAAATATATAATTGAGAAAACTCCGTTTGCTACAACGAAGAGATAATGTAGCCTATGAGGTACGGCTCATAGTAACAAGTGTGAAAACTCCATTTGCTACAACGAAGAGATAATGTAGCCTATGAGGTACGGCTCATAGTAACAGAATGAAATAGTTATCGTTCACAACAACGAAGAGATAAATATGCACACATGAAATGTATAATTAATGACATTAACTTTTAAGTCAAGAATCATGAATTATGAGTATTTGTATGAATAAGAATATGACATTATGATAGAATCATGATAATATTCTAGGTAGCGATCCTAGTTATCCCTGATCGCTCAGTTAGGTATGATAAAGACTATATAAACCTGAAATGGGTTGAGATTAGAACATATGGCGATCCTAGGTTCCCTGTGATTGCCTACAACCTAGGATAAGTGGAACTCACTGAGACATCTTGTCTCACCCCAATCCCTTTTTATCTATTTCAGATATTCAGGTTACCGGATGATAGAATTGTTCGTGATGAAGAAGCAGAAGTTGCTGGACCATACGAAGTTCATGTCGGTGGTATTATTCCAGAGGTATAAGACGAGAATTTCCATATCTCATCCAAAGGAAATTTTTGTTATTGTAATTTTAGTGTATCCAATGCCAAGTTTAACACGCATGCTAGATATCCTAGGAAATTTCTAGTAGGGGTGTTACAATTTCCCTCAAAGCGCAATATTAAATTCGCGCAGCCTCCTCACACCCAGCCCTCCATACTCCTTTGGTAAACAAACTGAGTTCCAATCGACCCAAGCAATAGAATAAATTGTAACTGTGGGTGCCTTGAAAAAGGAAAGAAAGTAAAGCGGAAGAGATGACATGACATATTTCAGGAGAATCAGGCGGCCTCCGAAATAAAGAAACTTGCTATTCCAAGACGACAATCGACTAGTAATACGGTTCAACACAGGTTGCCAAAACTCCAATCTCTGGGAATCACCCCCAATAGGCAGCCCCAAATACACAAAAGGAAATGTTCCCACACGGCAATTCAACACAGTTGCGGCCTTTGATAACCATGAGTCAGAAATGTTAACACCCGTAAACCTATGTCACACGCATGCGTATTTTTTCTATTCAACCCATCTTCGACTCCCAGCAACCATTGAACTTCAGTCTCACTATCGTCCATTCTTTGTAATCTTCAGTTAACAATTTGTGTTCCTAATTTTGAGCTCGTACCTTTATATTTTCTCCAAAAATTAAGTATCATGTGTTAATAATCTTCGACTCCCAAATTTTTTCCCCCTAATTCATCATTGCTTCAGTTTGCTTCTCGATTGAAATTTTCTAAAGGTATAAGCAATATTTGTTCGTTCTGATTGCTTCCTAATTTTTGTTGTTTTTTTTTTCTTTCTATGGAAAGATTGTTTTTTCTAATGTTATGTACAATTCTCAGAATACTTATAGGTAAATACAGATGCAATCCTCTTTCTTATCTTATCATATCATGTGTGCACCAAACACATGACATAATACATGTTTATCATGTCACTATCCTATATTTATCTAACTTTTTATCCATCTTCTTTCTATCCTATCATCGCACTAAACAGACCCTTTCGAGACAAAACAAAATATACAAAAATTTAGTTATTGATACGAAAAACAAAACAATATCGAAAGAAAGTAAAAACACAATAGTATAAGAGAGTTGTTTAAAAAGTTGTAAAAAAATAGTTGTACAAATATCATTTTTTTATATAAAATGGGATGACCGTAATCAATTTTTCGAAAAGCAAATGATATCAAAAAAAATATTCTGAAATTACAAAACAAAATAATATTGCAGAGAAACAATTTCTTTTTGCAGAAAAGCAAATGATATCAAAAAAACTTAACTTAATATAAAAATTGATCAAATAACCCCTAAAAAACTAACAAAACAGTAAATCATAATGTTCATTGTTCTGAGGGTGGCAATACAATGGATTTGATCATCACATTACACTAAGAGCAACCACACATGCGAGACTGACACCACATCTTCACCCAAAACTTTAAAGTATTAGGTATATTGTTCATCTCACTTATATGTTTCTTCACATCTACTCTTGCATCAAATATAGAACTTTAAGTCACAATTTACACACAAACATATCTCCCTTAAGTGTAAGATACTCTACGTTTGTGATCTGGTGACATATCAACATAAAGTCAAACGAAAGTACAACATTGTAAAAAATGCGGGTTAATGTTTGTTTCATGGATGGAGGTTTATGTTTCTATCCTTCAAGAAATGAGAGAAATGAGATTAGAAAAAGAAATAATATGAAAAAGAAATTTGAACATAAGGAAAATGATAAGAAAAACAATGTACTATGTGTTTTGTTCGTGGAAGTATTAAGAATATAGTGGGTTACTAATAATAGGGAATAAAAAATAATTTTATGTGTTTTGTCAATTAAAACAATGACACAATCATTTTGTCAACTCAGCATAACACATATGCATTTTTTCTAATGCTAGATTCCACCAAAGACTAAAAGTGAAGTATTTGAAATAATAGATTATAGATGTTGGATAAAAAAATTGCATGAAAATGAACGACACCCCAAAACTTATATTTAATATATATAAAAAATTAAGCAAATGACATCCAAAAAATAACAAAACAATTCATCTTAATCTTTGGAATTCGAAGGGAGCATACAATGGGTCAAATGATCACATTTGACTAAGAGAAACCTCACAAGTGATAGTGACACCACATTCTCATCCCAAACCTTAAGACATTAGGTACATTATTGGTCATCTCACTTATATGCTGATCATATATACTATTGCATTCAATGTAGAAGTTTAACTCACATGACACATAAACATCTCTCTCTTAAGTGTGAGACTCTGTGTGTGTATGGTTTGATGAGATAGTCAAATAAAATTCGAGACACAACATGGTAAAAAATGTGGGTTGGTAGTCGTTTCATAGAGGGATGTATCTGTTCATTTTTTCATGAGAAGAGAGAGTAAATTAGGAAAACAAGGTAGATGAAAACATGAGAGAAATGTCAAGGGAAAAAACTAAGAAGTGTGTGTTTTACCCCGAGAGGATAATGAATAGAGTGAGGTGTTGTTAATTTTATGAATTTGTTGAAGGAGTTGGAGATTACTAGGTAATTATGCTGCCAAAATCATAGACTCATTAAAAAAAGACACATCAATTTAAAATATCTAATAAACATGTATTTTGTCAACTGAGTAGAACACACCTACATTTTGTCATTATCATATCCCACCAAAGACCAAAAGTGAAGGAATTTGAAATAATAGAGGTAGAATAAAAAAATTGCATGAAAAAGAATGACATCTAAAATTTAAAATTTAAGATAAAAATTAAACAAATGACACCTAAAAACTAACAAAACAAATCATCATAATGTTAGGACTTCCATGTGACCATACACTGAATTATATCATCGCACTAGGATAAGAGCAACAACACAATTGAGATTGATATCACATCTTCATCCAAAGTCCTAAGACATTAGGTATAAAAGTCATCTCACTTATATGTTGCTCAACATCTACTCTTAACTCGAATGTGAAATTTTAATTAACACTTGACACATTAGCATCTCTCTATTATGTGTGAGACTCTTTGTCTATGTGGTTTACCACTAAGGACCACTCTTACTCCCCCACTATCTTTCACCGTGATATGGTAACACAGTTGGAGGAGCTAACATTGGTGTGAATCGATAAATTGGAGAAAGGGCAACCAACCAAGTGAAAATGACATCACATCTTCAATCAAAATTTTAAGACTTAAGTAGATGAGACTTTTCACTTATTTGTTGATGAATCTCAACTCTATTTATTTAATGTTGGACTTTACTAGACACTTGATACATCCTAATTTTTTTTACATAAAATATAATAAAATTCTAATCCGTGCTTGACACGGGTGTCCATATTAGTTATTTTCAAAGATGGAGACACGTCAGTTTCAAAAATTGTCGTATACACCAAATTAACTTCTTGTCTTTCTATTTCACTGTAAAGAGCTTATGTACATGCGTTAATTAAAGTATCAATTGGTAATAAAATTATCTTATCTAAAAAAATCCTTTTAACAAAAATCTCTTCATTCATCCCACAGTGGAGCACAACCCAAAATAATAGATTGTTGATGAAGATTAACTCTAGTGAACGGAACAAAATGCATTTTGTATTTATTTGTTATGTTGAGTCAAAAATCACCATAATATATAAGCCCTTCTAAACCTTGAATCAACCCAAAAACAGTTTGATAAGTGACCTTCTACATCCATTTAGAATGCATAAAAAATTCAGTATTCTTCAATTGACAGTTCTTTTTTAGCTAACACATCTCCAAACCAACCTTTTAAAATGCAAAACATGTACACACACAAATCCTAAAACTCCACAAACAAGCAGCCTCGAAAACCAAAGTTCTGCATCGAATCGCCATCAACCCCATATCACCAGCTATGACCGAGACTCCCACGAACTTTTCGATGTAGAAATAGGAGAAAAAACAGATCACAAACAGCAAAACTATTCTTAAATTATTCTTGTTATTTATGAGACACCAAGATAACGCCGGGATGATAGGAAGAATGCAGGAAATAAGGATCATCGCAATGAGCCATTGAAGGGAGATTGATGGAAAAAAAGGATAAAGAATGAAGAAGAAAGCAGAAGCAGGAATCATAAAATTGCTTTTGATACCATATTGCAGTTAACATTATGATAAGTGAAAAGAGCTTTCATTACTGAATAATGTGCTAACTGAATTACAAAGTGATACTTCATCAAAATACATAATATAAATAATATTATGTGATGTCAAAGTAGACAATGTTACTACATACTTGATCAATTTAAGCCTTCAATTTGACTATGCAGGTCTTGTAAAGATTATAGAATACAAGGGCAGAGGATCACAAGCAACAAACTTAAAACAGAAAAACTACCTAATTAACCAACTAACTATCTAACTAACTAACTAACTATAACAACTCATAACGATCTGTTAAAGACGACTGAGCTACGACTGCTGCCGTTGAGGGTGAATGACAACACTTGATGAAGATTTTTTTGAGCAGCCAGATCATGAAGCAGATGGCAAGTAAAGCCACCAGAACATACATAAAAATGTCACCTATGACGGAGCCTAAACTCGTTGCCATTGTTCTATTTTGATCGTAAGGAAAGAAAACACTATATTGTAGGTAATATGAATTGAATGAGTACAAAACTTTACATACAAATGGAAATGTACTACTAAGCTACTAAGATTTGTCCTACACAGTAGTTACTTGTACTACAAGTAATAGGTGTCTCTTCCCTATTGGTTGAGATTTGCTCATGGTGTAATAGGCCCCCACAAGTTTGAGGTTTGTAAAAGTGGAGTTAACACATTTTGTTGAGGAGAGTCAACACATGTACTTTGATAAACTATCCCATTTTCCTTAAAAAACATTAAGTTATTTTATTTTTGTTGCCTAGCTAGTCTCTGCCTCAATTATGATGCTGCCCTCAACACAACCTTTCGTATTCAAACATTTATACCTGTAAAATTTTCAATGAAAAATATGAAATAGTATTAGGGTTCTGCAAAAGGAAAGATCGCAGAAGTAAAAAGGAAAAAGTTTAAGAAGTGAAATTAATAATGGTTCTGCAATGATTTTCACTAAAGAAAAAGTTTAACAATAATTGCGTGACTAATCCACATGGCTATAGGTAAATGAGAAGGTTGTTTCGCTCCTAATTTAAATGCACACTCGTAAATAACTCAAGTGAAACACAACCCTCCACTTTTATGCAAGTTTTTCTTCATGTTTCTTTTTACATATCCTGATAGTAACATAACCCTTCAAACTACAAAGGTAGAGCAATAGAGTGAGTAGGGAAAATATGCCAAAACTTATGGCATGCCTAGTTGTGGTAGGTGGGTTCCATGAAATGATGACAGGGTAAAATAGGGAGCATAGAAACGTGTCCCCCCCATTAAGATGCTTTGGGGTAATAGATATGCCAATATAAAGACCTTAGCAAATGTGTATATTATCTTGGTAGATAAACAAAATGACAAATCACTTGAGAACTCACTGTGGAATTAAACAAAATGTGTATATTTATCTATCATTGTGTGCTATTCTTGTTAAGAAACTAGTTTACGGTGGAATTAAATATCACAACTTTTTGGTCCCTTTATTTAGTGTTTTGAAGCTATATGATTTTTGAGATCCAATCACATTATATCTCCATTCATGCTGATGCTTCCCTTAAGTTTTACCTTTTTCTTTTTTCTTCTTTTAAGACATTCATAATCACATTGCTCTACAGAAATTACATGGAAAGAGCAGGTAGCAAAAGTGGTTGTTATTTTACAGAAGATAGAAAATGGGAAGGAAGTTTCCAAATTGGTAAAAGTGCAGATTCAAATAAAAAATAAAAAAAACCACGGGGTTCTACACTACTAGAAACTCTCAATTTTCCTGCAGAATTTAGGTATATTTCCGCAGGAATGCAATTTCCTGCGGAATTTGCTAAGGATGGAGGTTAGTGTTTTTTTAAATTTTTGAAATTAATTTTAATTTTGTGATATTTGAAAATAATAAATAGTAAAACAAAATGGTGTAAAGTTATGATTTTTGTGATTAGAAATGCAATAGAAATGGAAGGAATTGGAATTAGAATGTTTGGTATGAAGAAATTAAGTTTTCTTGAGAACGAAGTAACAACATGAAAATGTAAAAAAATAAATAAAAAATGCATAAAAAGGAAAATTTGAAGTTAACTTGTAAAACAAGTAACTAAGGGGAAAAACAAAAATGGGGATGCATTTGATGTGAAAAAAAAGGTTAATTAATAACAAAAAGAAAATTTGAAATAATAATAAAATAAATAAAAAAACATTAAAATAAATAAAAAGAATAATAAATAAAAACATAAAAGAAAATAATAAAACTTAAAACTGTCGTCTTTCGGAACCAAAATGAGATACTTCGAAGTAAATTCTCTGCCGAAATTTCGTCTAAAACGGTGAAACTTCTCAGCTTTAAAATGCTACTAAAAAATTTTAAAAACGATCAAAAAATGGGATATAACAATCATCATTTAACATAATCATTAAGTAACAAAAGCGGAGAATGATCATAAATTTTCTTAATTTTACGATAACTCATGAAGACTTCAATATGTCAAGTTTATAAGCCTACAACGGTTAAAAATAGACTGTCTACTGGTGTTATGTTTTCTAAAATGAAGAATAACAAATAAAGATACATAACCTGGAAGCACCATAGTAAAAAACAAGCTTCTAACACTAACTGATTTGGGAGCAACACAATAAAACTATATAAAATCAAATACTCATTATTATATGGTTCATGATTCCAAACCTTAAACAATAAAGCCAAATACACATTAGGTCCTGTTTGGATAAACCACTTTATTAAGTGCTTATCATAGAAGTGCTTATGTATAAGCTATAATCTTTTTTTATATGTTATGCTAGAGAGTTATGGAAAAAGTCACACATATTTCCAATATGACAGTCCAAGATCTAACACGCGATTTCCAATTCTTCGAACCGTGATAGTTGAATCCATCTTCTCTTATCTGACTCATCACGCTTAGTGTTGAAGGTTTCTATCGGTCTCCGTCTATTCATTCCGCAGGCAAGAGGCAAGGATTTATGTCGTGTGGATGCGATTGGACGGTTTTATGATGCTCGAGCTAAAGGTTTTGCTTTATCGGGGACAGCGAGGCGACGTTTAGGTAATGATAAGTGACCTTGTTTGAAAATATAACATATTTTTCTATTTTTCTAAATCCATTCATGTTTTTTATTCACTTTCTAACCCTCATTACCAAATTCAGGTCTTATAGATATGTATGATGTGGTACTATCCCGGGATCAAATTATTCTTATAGTCAACAAAAGTACATTTATGGCCATTTATAAAATAAAAAGATTGCCTCTGAATTTAACAACTATAATAGAGCTATGGAAGGGAAGTGGTTACGATACCAGAAAGAAAAGGAAAAGATTTAGGTACAATTCCTTAGGTACTTTTTGTATGGTTCTTAACTAAATTCACCATGATTTCCTTAAATCCTTAATTCTCTCAGAGTTTGTTATCTCCAAAAAGAGTTGTATTTTTAGTTAAGAACCATACGAAAAGCACCTAAGGAATTGTACCTAAGTTTTGTCCGAAAGAAAATGTCTGTCCTCTTCTTTGGAATCATCTCAGTTCCTGATGATGGAAAACAAAACTTGGTTTCTCCGGCCTCATTCAATTGCTGTTAGTTTTTAGCATAAAAAAAATGATAACAAGGACTTATAGAAAAAATTAATTATATTATTTAATATTTTAAAACTTACAAAACAAAACAACTATGGTTTGTAATAAAAAAATAACAATGCTTGCTAAATTACCCTTAATGATATTTAACGTAACATAAATTGAATACATCCTATGCTCACTTGAAAACCACACTAAATAAATAAGACTTTTGTTTTCTTAATAAGGCTTTATTGAAAGGACAATACTTTTCCATTACATTGTGTTATCAACAATCACATCAAGATGGAGTAAAAAAACATTAGAGAAAGAAAAGAAGATAAGGAATTCTCCAAAACAAAATAAGAAAAGAGAAGACAAGCAAACAAAACGAGAAATCTAATGGAACAAAAGAAACTGTCAGTAAGCGAGCCAATAAAGACGCCATTCGCTCCATTCCAATACAGTGTTGTTGTTCATGTTGGTCAAGTTCAATCTCAGAAAATTCGACGTTCATTGATCTTTGCTTTTTGAGCAGAGCGTGGACTTGTGATATTGAAGTATTGAGATTTTCATCTAATTTTCTCTTTCTATAAGGATTGGTGAATTTGACAATCTCCTCCGTGCTACTTTTATCCTTCAACATGTGGATTCCCATTTGTCTACTATGCTTGAAACACTCCAACTTAAGCTCGACATGGATCCATTCATTTCTTAAAACTTCCACGTCTAGCTTAGACATGAGATTGTAATGTTTAATATTTTCTTCCAATTTCAGATCAAACAGAAATGTATGTCCTGCCAGATAAAAGTTTATGGGAGAAGAAAAACCAGAACGACATTTATGGCCATTTATGAACAAGTTGACTGTTGGAAAAACCCAATCATTTTTATGAAAAATAATAATAGAAAGTATTGAAGGGATCTTTTTACGAAACCAGAAAGAAATTGTCCTTCCCCTGATTTGATGGTCGAACCAATCTGGAATCCCCTCTGTTCCGGTTGGCAAAAGAATCTCGGTACAACCAGCCTCATGTAATTTCTGTTAGTTTAGCATAAGGTATAATTACGCTATGGATTATGTATGAAATAGTTTGTATATATCAAATACTAGTGTAAGATAAAACAACAACAAACCTGACTCAATATCATTCTTCTGCTTGAGGAACTCAATGATTCACATTTCACCGCAGACAAGTAATTTAGATTCGGTGGAATCCCTTTAATTTCCTCAAGAGACTTGCAGTCATCCAAATAAAGCATCCTAAGAAGGTGACATTCACTAAGGCACTCGGGAAGAATTTTGAAATTGTTGTTCCATAAGTTTAGATATGTCACATTAACACACCACTTGAGAACAATTGGGAAACATTCATCTGAGAGGTTGTTATTTTGGAGATCAAGATGTTCCACATTTGAAGACACTATGGAATTCTTTTTCTCATTTTGTTTTGGCAATAATATACGACAACCTTTAGCACTAATCATTGACAACTTTGGCATCATAAAAATGTCACTTGAAATCCTACACATTCCACCTTGATATATTGTTAAGAAATAAAGTTCACTGAGATTTTGAAATGAAAGTGGCAATTCTCCTATGGAGGTTTCATACAACCTAATATATTCTATATTTCTCATCTTGCATAGTAATTCTGGAAAGTTCTTGAGACTCTTACACTCAGAGAGTTCCAAATCCCTGAGAGATGCCAACCCTAAGGGTGGAAAACTCTCGAGCTTGTTGCAACCCTTTGCATTTAAGATTTTAAGTTTATGTAGGTGCCCAAGTGAATTGTCAATGGTAATTAAATTATGACATTTTTCAAAAGAGAACTTTTCTAAATTTGGAAGACCTGAAACATTGGGTATATGCGTTAGATATTGACAATGGTCCAATGTGAAGATTTTCATATTCTCAAACTTCTGCATAAACACAAAGAAGAAACAAACAAATAAATAAATAAGAATTAGACAATATACTCTCATATTGAATTTAAAAATATATACAATTAGAAAAGGAAATTATTTCACATGCCTTGTACAAAATACTTGATGATAGAGACCCCGAAGTACATCCTTTCCATTTCAATACTCTCAAACAACTGGGAAGATACATTTCACCTTTAGAAAAATGAACATTTTCAATGATAAGTGTTTTGAGATTTTTCATTTTTTTGAATGCCTTTTCATTCCAATCCTCTATTGCTTCTGTTGAGGGGGAACTCAAGCGTATGATTTCAGTTTTCCTAGTTCCCTTTGGACACAAAATCACAAATCAATCACAATATATATTGGGAAACTTACATGGTTATAAGTCCAAGGAAAAAATCAAGAGTAAAAGAGATAGTATGAGATGGTTATATATTACTCACCATATTTTCTTTTAAGACATAAATTATATCGTCGTGAAACCACAATCTGCTGCGTCTCCCAGGATCATTTGGTGATTCTTGTCGGACAATTTCTTTACCCATATCCTCTACCAAGTTGTGCAATGTCACTTTATTCGGATGACTCATTTGGCACCGACCAATCTTTATGAGAGATTTATCAACCAACACTCCAACATGGCTTTTTATGCAATAACCATAATGAAGATGAAGTATCTCTTCAACTTCTTCCAATCTACACCCTTTGAAGCAACAAGCAATATCCAAAAAGACATTTTGTTGTTCTTCTTCCAAAGCATCAAAGCTTATTTTAAGTTTGTTTTGGATATCTTCGTGTGGAATCCTTCCATACATATCTAATGTTGATTCCCATTCTGCAATACTCTTTTCAAACAAGTTGGAACCTAATACTTCTAAAGCTAATGGAAGGCCAGAAGCATATTTAACTGCATGGTTTAAAATATAATCATATTGTGGATCAATATTGTTGCTTTTAAAAGCCATCCACCTAAACAATTCAACAGCTTCATCCTGATTTAAGGCATCTATCTCATATATTCTTTTAATCCCATGACAGGATAGCAAATGTTTGTCTCGAGTGGTAATGACGACTCTGCTTCCTGGACCAAACCAACTAGGCTCTCCTATTAAAACCTGCAACTGCTTTAGTTTGTCAACATCATCGAGAATCAACAAAACTTTCTTTTGATTTAGACTTTGTTTTATGATTGGAATTCCTTCACTAGCATGTCCTAGTTTAATTTCCAATCCGATTGATTTGGAGAGGAGCTGCTCTTGGAGATATTCTAAGCCATATTTAATTGAATTTTCTCTCACACTGTGAAGGAAACACAAACATTCAAATTGATCGGAAATCAAATTGTAAAGTGCTCGAGTAAGTGTTGTTTTACCCAATCCTCCACTTCCATATATCCCAATCATATGTACTACGTTATCACGGTCCACATTCAGAAGCGACTTTACTTGTAACAACCGAGACTCGAGCCCAACAATAGGGTGATCCGCAACATCTAAAAGAACACAATTGATCTTGTTGGAAATATCTGTAACTATCTTCTTAATAAACACATATTCATATTCATCTTTCCTGCGCCCAATCAGACAAGTTTGAGTAAATGCATCAGAGTCACAATCACACCATGTAATGATGATGATGACATTGCAACTCAAATTGTTTCAACATACAATGAACAATTAAAGATTAAATGATTAGTTGAATTGTCATTTAAAAACATATCTTTCCCCTTTAACAATTAAAGATTAAATGAATTGTCATTTGAAATTGAAGACAGACAGGATACATGAGAAGGCCAAATAAAAGTAAAATGAAGAGGGATACCCAAGATTGAAATGGTAGCCAGATAAGTCAGCAGCTTGGTTAAGAGCTATCTTCCATTTCAGCAACCGATCCATGTTTTCCTTGTTATTTTGGAAGCTCTTTTCATGTTTGGCAAGTGCTTCACGATAACTATCATTCTGATGTCGCACCTGAGAAGGTTCCACCCCATAGAAAACTGGAAGAATAAGGCGACCTTTTGCCTTGAAGTAGTGAATGATGTGGGCAAGTTCGTCCAAACAAAATGAAGATGCTGCATAGTCCTTGGAGAAGATGATAATGGCAATCCTTGAGTCTTCAATGTTCTTGAGGAGTGAAGGTTTGATTTCGTCGCCTCTTTGGAGCTCCTTGTCATCAATAAAGGTTCGGATTCCTTTGTCAGAAAGAGCTTTATAGAGATTACCCGTGAAACTGAATCGAGTGTCAGCGCCCCTGAAACTAATGAACACATCGTAGCTGAAATCAGTAGAGGAGGAAGAGAAAGAAGAAGGAGCCATTAGAAGAAATGGTAGTAAGAGTACTCAAAAGTGTATGGAAACGTAAATTATTGTAGCACCTCCTTTTTCCTTCCACCTCACATCTTGCTAAAATGATCAATTATTGTTCAACTTTTTCTTTAGTGGAACTCCACGCAGATCCATTATTTTTGTTGTTTTGTTAATATACAGTATATAGTAGTGGCACTGGCACCTTATTAGACTTCTTAAACTTTTTTCTTTTTACTATTACAATCTTTCATCTTAAAATAAATGAAGCTGTTCTGTGGACTCTGAAAAATAGTCAGGAATAACTACTTGTGTTATTAGGCAGATATTAGGCATCAAAAAGCATTAAAAATCAAACAGCTTAATATCACATATTAAACATGCTAGCTAGTTAATTAAACTAATGCATAAAAAAACTTAATATTCTCTCTCCCATTTTTGTCTCAAGTTTTCATTCTATTATTATAGTAGGACCCTCTGCTTTTATTTACTCTACACTTTTAACAACTGGGAAACTTCCTTCCCATATCCTATCTTCAGTAAAGTAACCATCACTTTTCGTAAAGCAATGCTTAAAGAAGAAAAAAAAAGGTAAATGTTTAAAAATGGAGAAATAAAGGGATTAGAAAGTTGTGATATTTAGTAAAGGGATTAGAAAGTCACAAAGCTTAAAAACAGTAAATAAAGGGATTAGAAAGTTGTGATATTTAATTCCTTTGTGAACTAGAGAAATGTGTACTAAGAGGAATGTGTGAGATCAAGAGAAATGTGTACACAATATTATTCTCGTCATCGCCATATACTCTTGTGCGCACTATAAAATATGGCATAGATTAAGAGACTTTAAACTTTAGTCACATTCTATTATATTGAGATATATATTAAAATTCTATCAATCTCAATGAGCATCATAATTGGATGCTTAAGTCAATTTTGTTGGCATATGCACAATAACTTAGCATGCAAATATATATTGTGCTTCTCTTTTACCAACATTCCACATTTTATAAGGTCATAAATAGTAAGTACAATGTATAATATCAATACTCTTATTGAGTATGATATTGTGTTCTTGAAGTACTTATAAATTGAGATAGTCCTAAATGTTCGTTCATTATAGACATTCTAGTGGTGACATTAATCCACATTTTATTTTCTTTAAACTAAGTGTCTATGTTGATCCAATTTGAAGATTCTTGAATTTCCTATTTTCTTATGGATTTTCATAGTCACATGTTTTTTCTTTCTAAAACTTGGGTTAATTGAATGTCGTAAAACATTTATTGATTTTGACTAAATGTAATTATACTCTCTTAATAGGCTATCCCTATGTGTAATTACTATTCTTATGCCTATGTGAATACATGACTTCTATAAAATTGAAAACTCATTGGCAGAACCACTAACCACAGACTTGTATAAATGAGTATTGTACCTCATAATAATTTGATTAAGTCTATGATATGCTGGGTTAGTGGGAGTTTATGATAGCATTTTAAATGCTGGGACCATTATTGGATTACATACTCTTAATTATATAATGTTAATTCATATTCATTATCCTTATCCTTATGTGAAATGTAAGTGTTTAACGTGTATGATTTTGTTTTTTCCTATCGAATTCAATTTCTGCATTGTTAAAACTTGTGTTTCTTATGTTGTTATAATAACAATTGCTTTTATAAATAGTTGATACTTTAATAATTGATTAAGGTTATCCAAGTGG
>Ga0228710_1007780_pt1 | contig 15674 bp, 6 predicted proteins | sample MedpolnodulmetaG_FD_177995 | JGI IMG/M metagenome (GOLD analysis project Ga0228710, IMG submission 177995) | Root nodule microbial communities from Medicago polymorpha collected in Santa Monica, California, United States - pink nodules | ecosystem: Host-associated > Plants > Roots > Nodule... | reverse complement strand
AAACAGATTTGATGATATTATGTGATAGTCTTAAGTGTTACATTTTGTGGGATGTTACACTTAAAACAAGGTAGGATAAAATTAGATTAAATGTAGTCTTGTTAATATGATAAATTGATGATACTATGAGGACTGAACTTTTGATGCCACTGTACAAACAATGGGGTATTACTCACTACACTTTTGATGTTATAGTGTTAACTTCATCAGAAAAGTCATTTTCACGACTTCACCGTAGAATTTTCCTATTTGTTAACCCAGTTTGGTAACAAACACACCTACTCTAGGGGCTACCAAGTCAGGAAGGAAATCCACTAGTGTAGTCCTAGTTCTAAGTTCTCAGCAAACTCCAAGTTTACAACTTATCACATAGATACTACCTATACTGACTTCAGCCTAAGAACTCCTAGCCTGAGATCTCATCTCACATCCACTCAATCACACACCCTGTGATTACACGAATACAATCAATATGATGAAGACACCTTCAGACACAAACTAACTCCGTACTTCAAAGCTTAGGAGTAGTTTACAATATTACAACTCAATAAACACAGTCCTAAACTTGCATCAAGGACACACAAGAAAGGCTCACAATTAACAGAGACTCAAAACCCTAAAAACTCTATTTTTGATATGACGGCTTCAGTAACAAATTAGGTTTTGCTTCCTTCTATATATACTCTGAAGCAGTATGGGCTTGATCTTCTTGTTGGGCTTCAAAAACAATGTTGATCCATGAAAAGATACGCTCACAAGAATCAGAACCAAATTCTCATGTGTTCTAAAATGTTTGAACATCTTTAGGAAATAAACAAAGTTTCCTAAAATGTTGACACATCTTTAGGGAATAAACACAAAGTTGATTCTGATCAAAACACGCATCCTTGCCCACAAGAATAAAGGCGTGGATTCCTCAAATAATTAAAGCGCGTTAAATATCGCACAAAAATAGGGCACACTGAAAACGTACCCACATGTTGAAACATTGGGTCCAACATCTTTCTTGTATATTCTTGATAGGAAAATGTTTAACTGATGATAAAGATGTTGTCAAACACAAGTTTTTCTATTCAGCCTTTCTGGACTTATGGTAACAGATAACAACTCTATTTTTAGTTACATGAATTAACAATTTTGAACTTAAAATCGGTTAACAAGACATTCACATAGAGCATGCACCACCGTTGAGAAGGAAAATCATTCGGTTATTTGGTTTATTTCTTGTTGGATTCGATTGGCCTCGAGTAAGTGCACGACAACCTATTCGTCACAAACGCACGAATGAGATTTTTTATTGTCCTTTGAGTTTTTTATTAATGTTTGTTAATGAGCATTTGAGAAATGATAAACACCTTTCTCTCAGTTTCTCCAAGGGCTTATTCATATCAGTTTGGCTTGTGAGTTGCCTCTCCACTGACTTTCCAAGCGGTGAGTACTTATTGCTGGCGTATAAGTGAAGGATATTTCCACTCTTCTAAATGTTTTTCTATTTTTATTTTGGTTTGTCATTTATTTAACAAAAAAAAATATAAGTTAGCATCCACAGAAAGAGAATATGAACATGTCGTGCAATTCGTGTGAGCAGAACCTATCGTACTATATAGCAAGGCTCTTGTTTAATTGCTTGATTGTGTTTTTCTATTCACTTATAAAATTTTATGACGAATAGATTTAGTGATTGACCGTATATCCTTGGTTGAATGAAACTAATCGGAAATTAAGTTGGGAGGTTTGTGTATTATTATTGGTTTGAAGAAAGTAGAGAGGATGTGGTTGTGGAGGTAGAAGAAAGGAAATAGAAACCCAACTAGATGAGGGGACAATATATCATAATATCACGCATCCAACGGTTTAAATGACTCGTCCACCGTGGATGACTTACTTCACTCATCCATCCTAGCATCCGCCTTATTCCTTCCATGCTTAAGTAAATACAATACATAAATATATTTGTAAGGTTTACTCCAACGGTTAAACCTAGACATATGAAATTAAACTTACCTACAATGAAAGGGATGCATATTATATTTCTCATCAACCTATCCAAATATTGTATATTACTAAGAAATAAGAAACGATCACCATGCTATCTCACCAGAAGTCCCACATAGCATTTCTTTATACATATGAACTTGGACCTATTTAATTAATCATGATTTCAAAATCATCCAACCTTTTTAATCTGAAGTCTGAACACACCATGATCTTTTACCAACCTTTTCCAATAATTTAAATGGGTAATGAGATCTGAATCAAAAGTTCTCCCCACCATTGGGACTGTGTTGATTAATTAATTGAAATAATCTCGAAGTATCTTAATTTTATAAAATTGAATTTGACCCAACAATGCAATGCAATGCAATGAAGGTAGTTATTTAGTTAACAATATGGACAGGTGTCAGGGGATCTGAATCCAGACTAGTTAGTTAACAATAAAGTGCAGCTTTTCTAAAATAGTAATTATATAGTCAAAAAATAATCTAAATGCTCTGAGATCCACACAAGGTGCAAAATGGCTATGTGTCAAATTATAGGTCGTTGTTAACGTGTGGACATTTTGCTACGTCCATATTCATCCTTTTTTTTCTACCTAATATTTCCTCTCATTATATTCAAAAGAAGTGCTAGCAAATATTTTTTTGGACCAAAGAAAAAAAATAAAATTTAACACACACTTTTTAATACCTTCTTTTCAATTCCGTCAAAAAAAAAAAACTTTCTTTTCAATTGGCAAGGAGATTGTGTGCAATATATAGAAGTTAGAATTTGAACTCTGAACATTCCACTTAATCTATTGAATATCTAGTTACTAAATTATTTTAAAAAATTCATATCGATCTCATCAAATCATCTTGATCCTATATAGATTTTGTAGAACCTTTGTAAATTTTGATCAATCAAAATGAGTGTTGAAAAATCTCTTATTAATAACTTATGATTGGTACATTCAAGTGTATGCAAATTTCAACTAATTGTATCATTTTTTTTAAGGTAGTATTATCATATTCAACAGGGTCATTCCTATGAATTTGGAGGCTCGCCTCTGGAAGTGAAAAGAGACCCGTAATAAAATAAAAATATATTTTTTTTTAAAAGAACAATGTTCTATTTAAATTTTTGAAAAGATAAATACAGGTGCCGTATATATGCGATACACCTAAAGATGAAAATCATTACTGTATACATGAGAACCTCAAACCACCCTCCAAAAAACACCCACCTAACACTAAAATCAAGAAGACCCAATTCTAATAAGCCTAAAATAAGACAACATAAGAGGAAAAGGAAATCAAATCACGGAAGAAGAAAAGGAAAGTTTGATGGAGTGATGGTGATGGAACGCGTGGTATCAGAGAGAAAGAGAATAATGATAATTTTTTTAGTGGGGTAGCACTACTGTGTTCTAATTTTTTTTTTGAGGCTCATACCTTGAGGAGACCCAACTCCATTGAGCTCTTTGCACACCCCCAAAGTCCGACCTTGATATTTAAGACTAATTTGTCTTTGAATTTTATATAGTGATTATATATAATTAAATGATTGAACTCGAGTTATCAATAAACACTATCTAAAAATAAATGAATTTAAATTTAATTTTTGGATCAAACGATTTTTCAGTTAAATTTTACTTATATTTTAATTGAAAGAAGTGTATTTTTTGTTTGTTTTAAAATTTGGAAAATAACAAGACCTAAAGTAGTAACAATCCCTTAAAATTTTATATTCATTCCACTTTCCACTAGTGTAGGGTGCAATATAAACCGACAAAGACTCACATGGGCCCCACAAAGGCCAAGAAAGAGTAAAGAAAAGCTCTATAATGGGCAATAATGCGGGTCCCATACTTCTGGTAAAGACTAGAGAGTAGAGACCAATCCTATGATCCTGTGTAATCCCAATATTTGATTGTTAAGCGAATTAGAAGACGACACGTGGTGTAGCCACACCACCGTTATTTCACCGCTTTGTTGCATGCGATAACGCTATCGTTCAGTTATTGGGTGATTTCATCCACGTGGGTTCCATGTTGGATTACCTTTTTTTCTTGCGCACTTTACGTTCCTTTCGTTATTCTCGTGTTTTGTCGGGTTCATCTTTACCGGATTTGGTCGGGTCTATGCCCATGAAATCACTATTATTTATGGAAGCGTTCTAAAATCTCATATTAGAAAGAAAAATCGACCTTGATAATTGTCTCCATATTTTGGGTGAAAATGTGATGTATCATCTCACTTGTATGGTGATTGTTCTTTGATGAATGTGTCAATGCAACTCAAATAAGATTCCTCCTCTGGTCGAACAATGAACAACTCTAGAGATTAATCTTTCAACTTGAATATGATTACAATGAATGATGAAATTTTTTTATTAATAATTTTACCATTGTGGCATTCTTAAAACTTAATTAACCAAACAAGTGAGCTTAAGTGGTAAATGAGCTTCACTAAGGACGAATTATTCGGGAGAACCTGAATTCGATTCTTAGGTGGAACAATTATTGGTCAGATTATCCTTACCCTACGACCGAACTCCAGATTACTAGAGTCCCTTCCCTCCTGAGAACCAGATGGTTAACGCCAAAAAAACGAATAATCATGACTGAATTTCTAAAAAAAAATGAATAATTTGATCTAGTTTGAAATGTGAAAAAATTGAATTACATTTTTGTAAAATTTAATAAATGATAAACGTTGAAACACAGGTAAAATAGTAAAAATTAATCTAACAAACTAACCACTATTATTTACTATTAAAAAAAATGTTATGTTAGATTTTTTTTTCCTTGCCAGAAAGAACTTGAACAAGAACCTTTAACTCCTCAACTACTTTAATCCCATGAAAATGATGGCTATAAAATCACTCTTTTTCTCTTCACTTTCCGTGGACCACAATAAATTGTGATAAAATAAAGAGAAATGTTAATTAGTGATGTTATAAAACTACAATTGATACACATTGTTAATGTAAAATTATTTTAAACATGCATCCAATGATGCGTTGTCATATCTTTTAATGTGTTTGAAAATATATGATTTACCATATTCATTAATTGATATGTCAACATATTGTGCGTAAAATAATTTTACACGCATAGTGAGTGTATACCAATTAAACTTATAAAATTAACGATACACATTGTTAATGTAAAATTATTTTAATCGATACACATCGTTAATGTAAAATTATTTTACACATACATCCATTGATGTGTTGTCATATCATTTAATGTATTTGAAAACATATGATTTACCATATTCATTAATTGATGTGTTTTTACGTGCATAATGTATACCAATTAAACTTACAAAATTAACAATGAAATCTATTTAATAAAAGATTTTAATGATGATAGGTTGACAATTCAAAACAACTCTACAGATTTTAATGTATTTGGTTGGAGAAAACTTATTCTTAACACTAACACTCCAATTTGATTGGAACTGGTTTAGTTTTTGTTCAATCCCAGATTTCCCAACCGACCCGATAAGACAGGAAGCTGATAAACCCGACCCATTAAATACGGGTGGGTAACAGAACAGTGTAAAAGATGACACAATGCACAGTATGGAACACATAGCTACAAAACTTGATAACACAATCGTGTGAAACTCACAACCATACATTGGTCAAGCTTCAAAACCATATACAAAGAATTTCAACAGCCATTCCATTTCATATTACAAAAAGGGTCACATTATTTTATTTCTTTCAACAAAAAAAAAATTATTACAAACAAGGTCTCTGGAAGAGTGGAGAATTTAGTGGGTCATATTATTCATGAGGTAATCAAATAAATTACTAATCTTTTTAGTGGCCATTGTTAGTTTTTCCTCCATGATGTTGATGCTTTCTTACATATGTTCAATTAATGGCAAATTCATCTAAGTGGGTCAATTCAATTTGTAACCATTATCACCTAACAAAGTTGTTTTTGTGTGCTTTGTTGTTTCCTTGTTTCATGCTACTACTACTACTTGCTCATTTTTGTGGTTAGTTGAATTTCCGTGTAGCTTTTTGAGTACTAATAAGTTCTTAATTTAAAGCTTTTTTATTGCTTAAAGTTTTAACTTTTAAGTCATAGCTAACATAAGCTGTTGCTTCATACTTTCTATGTGACAATGTAATTTTTTTTTTTTTTAGTTTACTTTTTTTTTTGTAAATTTAATTTTTTTTTTTTTTAGTTTACTGTTATGATTCAGATCCCCATTGTGTGTTTTTTGTCATGGTTTTAAATTGCGGTTGCAGTTACGTGATGAAGTTTTATATTGTAGCAAAATGCTGCTGATGTTGTTGAAATTGTGGTTGCGATTGCGATGCCATTGCTGAGACCTCAAAATCTTTTATATTGCCGACCGCAGTTCAAAACCATGATTCTTGTTGTATGATGAAATTTTATTGTTTTTGTTTTTACTTTATGTTGATGTTATGTTACTGTTATACTAAATATGAAATTTTATTGTTTTTGTTGGCCTAATCACAGTTAGCTTTGCTGGAAAAGTGGTGTTTCCAAGGATTTTATTCGATTAAAGCAAATTTCTTTGCATTGGTTTGCTTGTGTTTTCAACTGGGTTTTTTCTATGAAGAGAGTTTAATGGTTTTCTCTAGGATTTGTATTTGAGGAATAGGAGGAAGTTAAGGTTAGCTAACAAGGAGGTTCCTAACACAACAAAAGTTTAGTCATGTCTGTGACATTATTAAGGGTTGCTTCCTCTCCTAGCTTAGATGTTTCCAGTTCCAATGGTTTACTCGATTCCTTCGGGGTTGTGAAGCTTGTAGATTCTTCGAAGTTCTTGTCTAGAGACTTTGTGTCAATAAGAGCAAAAAAGAATGATAAGAAAAAGACACGGAGATTTTGCTCATTGAGTACAGATATTAAGTATGCGTGTGTTGGTCAGCCTGGCTTAGAGAGTTCTAGTAACTTCCCTTTGTTATCGAATGTGCTTGCAAACCCGACTGCAGGAGAAGTGGCTGTTTCGTCTGAGCAGAAGGTTTATGATGTGGTTCTGAAGCAGGCATCTTTGGTTAAGAGGAAGCTGAGCTCTACCGGTGAACTTGAAGTGAAACCGGAAATTGTTTTGCCTGGGAATTTGAGCTTGTTGAGTGAAGCCTATGACCGTTGTGGAGAAATTTGCGCTGAATATGCTAAAACATTTTACTTAGGTTAGCTTTCTATTATCTTTCCTTCAAGTGAGGATGTTAGCCTTAGATTTAATTTGGGTTTGTGACATGGTTTGAGTCCAATTTATTTACATGGGATTTTATCTCTCAGGAACTCTTCTAATGACTCCCGAAAGGCGAAGAGCTATTTGGGCGATATATGGTGAGTGATCATGCTCGTTTGGTTACGATACCGTTCTCTATCTCTACATACTCTTTTATATTTAGTTTTTAAATGATAATTTTTGGTTTCCATAAAACATATTAACGGTTATAAATTTGCATGTAATATTTTAAAACTTTAAGGGCAGCAGTTTATGATCAACAGGTTCATCTAGTGGACTGTTTTTGCTATAGGATCTGCAATCTTGAAAATATTTTTTAATTGATATTTAAAATAACTTATATACATGAAATTTTGATTTAGTCTTCTAGAATTCAGAAATTGGTGTCTATGTCCCTTCTTATTGTGCAAGACTACTTCTATATCAATCAAGATCGATTTCCCTAATTAGATGTCAAATACTATTGCTTTTTCAGTGTGGTGTAGGAGGACGGATGAACTTGTTGATGGCCCTAATGCTTCACATATAACAGCAACTGCAATGGATAGGTGGGAATCAAGATTGGACGAACTTTTCCAAGGGCGTCCATTTGATATGCTTGATGCTGCTTTATCAGATACCGTTAACCGGTTTCCTGTTGATATCCAGGTATTGATTAATTTTGTTCACCAGATTAGATATCTACATGAAAACCATCATTAATGTTGTTTTCAAACATGCTCTATGATTTAATATGGATTATGTGTAATTTGAAAGGCAACAAGTGGTGAAAGATTTGGTGAAAGATTTGGTGAAAGATTTTTTGAATTTTCCTGCAAACCAGCTCAGTTTCTTTTTGTCCCATATATCATGGTTTTGTGGAACATGCAAATATGTTTTGTTACTTATAATAAGCTTGCAAGTTTGGTAAAAAAATGTTGAAATTTCAACACATGCCCATTAGCAAAAGACTTTTCTTTGAATAGACAGACAGACAGACAGATAAGTAAGTTCACCTTTAGTGTTAGAGGACTTATCCGAATCTTTTGTTTGTGTCGATGCAGCCATTTAAAGATATGATAGAAGGAATGAGAATGGATCTTAAGAAGTCAAGATACAAAAGCTTTGATGAACTATATCTCTACTGTTACTATGTTGCTGGAACTGTTGGTTTAATGAGTGTTCCGGTCATGGGCATTTCAATGCATTCGCAAGCCACAACAGAGAGTGTATACAATGCTGCCTTGGCCTTAGGAATTGCAAATCAGCTAACCAACATACTCAGAGATGTTGGAGAGGAGTAAGTTCAGAACTACCGATGTTTGTTCACTTCATTTCATAAATTTTATGAAAAAATATATTCTCATTCCATAATAACTCTCGTCCAAAGTTTTATTTACATAGATTAAGAAATATAATGTTGGTTTTTCCTCTGTTGCTAAACTAAACAATGACCCTGCATTTCATTTTGGCTTCATCCTTATCATATGCTCAATTTTCCTAACAGTGCCAGGCGAGGAAGAGTGTATCTACCACAAGATGAATTGGCTCTGGCAGGGCTTTCAGATGAAGACATATTTGCCGGTAAGGTGACGGACAAGTGGAGGAACTTCATGAAGAGCCAAATTAAAAGGGCGAGAACGTTTTTTGATGAGGCAGAAAAGGGAGTGACGGAGCTTAATGAACAGAGCAGATGGCCGGTAAGAAATTCAAACAACTATCATTATGCGAAACCTTCTTAATGGCCAAAATTTCATTGTTTCACAGCATATATGTGTGGAGAAAATGTCTTTGCATCAAAGTGAGAGAAGTAAATTCTGACTGTTGAGTCTAATCATGAATGGTAAAGATTAAAACAAACTATCATATAAGTTTTCTAATTGGGCGTGTGACTTTTTTTTATTTATAAATAATCATGTATTCATTAAATAACTTTTGAATTTAATTCATATACACTGTCAATGAAGAGATTTAACACACCGTCAATCAATCCTAATCGTCAGATCATTAAAAACATTTGACCTAAACATTATTTCTAAAGTCACACATATCAGTGATAGTGATTTATTAACCGTGTATAAATTTTTACACTGATAGTGTATCAAACAAAATTAAACTCAACTTTTAACTACACTTCTCACTCAAGTCAAAATGGTTCTCTCACTAACTACATCTCATCTTTACTATATATTGGCTATGCCCTTATGTGTCTCTACTTGTGACAAATTGATGTTAAGTGTCAATGACCAAGGCTTAAGGTTCTTTACCTTCTATTCATTATTTAACTTTAATACGACAACAATGACTATTTTACAATTGTCTTCGAGGTGATTTCAATTTCATCTCTTGAGGCTACAACTTACAAGGTCAAATTCTTGTTATTGAGTTGACATTTTAGTATGTGACACAAAAGGGTGTTTTTGATGTTGCAGGTGTGGGCGTCTTTGCTATTATATCGCCAAATATTGGACGAAATAGAAGCTAATGATTACAACAATTTCACCAAGAGGGCTTATGTGAGCAAAACCAAGAAGTTACTTTCTTTGCCACTTGCATATGCTAGATCTATGGTTCCTCCATCAAAAAAGTTATCTCATGTATAGATATAGTTATGTAGAGAAATGGTAATGACAAACACAAAAGGGAAAACCACAATTTGTATATGATGAAATAAGGCTTGTATTCATTAACCACTAATTTGTAGTCAATATTGGTTTTTGCAATTTTGTGTTTGTTTTTTTGATTTGGGTTAATCAGTTATTGGTCTAAATCCATTGCAGCTTATGAATTTTTTAAGATAACCTGCATTTTTTTAATCTAACTATTATTAGAACTTACAAGTGCCAATTCAGATAATTTATTGATAAATCATATTTAAAGACTTAATTAGATTACTTTTTATTAATGCATAAAATATAAAAATGTCATTTTTGAGCTGAATGCAATACTTAATCTAGTATGACTCAATTGTCAAAGAATGAAGAAATATTTTCTTCTGTTATCCAAACTACTATGTGATGACAATAAGGACGTAAATCAATGTAGTTGTTCATAACCCTCCTATGTAGGGGTGGCAAAACGGGCCTGGCCCGTCGGACCAGCCCGTTTAACCCGCCATTTTAAGCGGGTTTGGGTGAGATTTTGAGCCCATATCTCTAGTTGGCCCGCCCCAGTTAAGCCCGTTGAAAAAGCCGGTCATAGCGAGGTAGGGCGGGCTGGCCCGCGAGCTTATTAAACTTTCTTTTTTTACTATTAGTGATCGAATTTTTAATTTACACACCCCATAAACAATTGGGCCAAATGATACCAACCAACCTAAAATTGTCCCACTCTCTCTGACAGTGATAAGTGATAACTGATTCATACCACTAGTCCACTACCTCTAGAAAAAATTGATTCACCACTGCATTATATTGAGACTTATTTCATGTTGTTGGATTTATTTTGCAATTTGTTCTATGTTGGATGTATGGTGGATTTATTTTGAGATTTATTTAATGTTAGAGTCTTTAAATTGAATTTATTGTTCTTATAATAGTAGCGTATTTGTTAATAACAATCGACAAAAAAATATTTTAAAAAATAGACGGGCCAACCCGCTAGTCCGTCTTTAGGCGGGGCGGGGTGTGAGTTTGAGCCCATCCCCTTAAGTTGGCTCTCCCCGTTCCGCCCCACCTTGTGTTTTGGCGGGTTAATAGCGAGCTGGGCCTAAACGGGGCGGTCTGCCCCGTATTGCCATCCCTACTCGTATGTTTTACTCCATTCCATCTTGTAGATGGATATTGAGATAAAATGAGTCTTTTTTCTTTTTAATTAAAAAAATGAATCCACGCTGTAACATTTTAATTGGTTATCATGTAAGGAGTTCATGTAATATTTATGACAAATATATATTCCATTTGATTGGTATAAGGATAAATATAAACAATTTCGAGGATTAAACAAATGGCCCATTAGCTCAGTTGGTTAGAGCGTCGTGCTAATAACGCGAAGGTCGCAGGTTCGAAACCTGCATGGGCCAATTTTGTCATGATTTTTAATATTAATTTGAAAAATAAAATTAAAAAGTAAAAAACGCCGTTGCCGGGGATCGAACCCGGGTCACCCGCGTGACAGGCGGGAATACTTACCACTATACTACAACGACTCTTTGATGTTAATGTTCTTTTAAAGTGTTATATAAAACTAACGTTTCATTTGTAATTAAACTTATGCAAAGTTTCAGTTGGTGTGTATTTTTCTCCAGAATTTCAAGGTAGCATTCTTCCATATTGAAGATACTTTATTTATTCGTAACATTTTTTCTTTAGTTGAACCAAGTTCTTTCATGAAAATGCTCTTCTTTATACACTTATGTATAATTTCATTAATTTGAAAGGAAAATACTCAATGGTAGAAAGAGTTACTGGCATGATGATGATACACCAATGTCTGTCCTTGGCCAGTAGCCCTATAAATTCTGCCAAATAGCAATGGATTTTTTTTTTCTTTTTGAAAAAGTGTCTCCGTGCAATTCGTCCACAAAACTCTTTCGTGCCATAAAGCTCTGCATAGGCCACTTTTTGAAGAAATTTTTTTTTCATTTATTTATGCATCTGTTTGGCTACTACTTTTTCCAACGCGCGTTCATTTTATTTCTTTGTTTGAAATACGCAACGAAAGAAACAATAATAATGTTACATAGAGAAACACTAAGAAATAAAGTTCTTTTTTTTCCTAGCATAAACTTGAAATTTCTGATTATTGTGAATTGGTTGAATAATCTCAGCACTTGTGTAGAAACCTTGACTTCTGATTTTTGATTCTAAAAATTTACTATGTAGAGCTCTCTCAATTTTTTTTTACTCTTTGAAGCAATAAATCTTTGACAATTATAAATTGAGTCTGGTTAGCAAGTGTCCTAAAGACATTATTTAAAGATTTTTTTAAAAAAAAATATTGTCTAGAAAATACAAGTTGTTAATTTTGTCAACACAATAATTATACAAGTTTTTAATATAAACTTATTATTTTTAGTAATTTAACCAAGCATTCTCCTTATAAGTTCTAACAATGTGACCAAAAGAGCAATATAGAAGCAAACTAGCTTTAGCACAAATGTTCTTAGCAATACCCGCAAACTATGTATGAGTTAATACTTTGTAGTCGAGAACCTTATCTAACATTTGATCGGTCATTCATTTCGAGGATCACTTGACACAATCAGTTATTATGAGGTTATGTATAATATAAATTGTTGTCTGACCTATCCGACCGGCCTGCTTAACCCACCATTTTAGACGGGTTAGGCTGAGGTTTTGAGTCCACTCCCTATAGTTGACCGGCCTTCGTTTAGTCCATTGAGAAAATGGGTCATGATGGGGAGGAGCGGGCTGGCCTGCATGCTCGTTAAAAAATATTTAATTTTTATTGTACTAATAAACAATAGGCAAAATTACACAATTCGTCTCTTAACTTAATTTTAGGTAACACTTTAGTCCTTTATCTTTTTTTTGGTCCCGATTTAGTCCTTTATGTTTTAAAGTGACAATATCTTATCATTTTTAATGAGATTTTTTCAATGAAATTTGAGTTTCTTGATTTGTATGATGAAGATTTGAGTTTGCTTATGAGTTTGGTGAGTTTTTGATAATTTCTTTTGGAGTTTTTGATTATTTTTTTGATAAAAAAGGATAACATTGTTGACATTTTATAACATAAAGGACTAAATTGGGACAAAAAAATATAAAGGATTAAAGTGTTGCCTAAAATTAAGTTAAGAGACTAATTGTGTAATTTTGCCTAAATAATAAGTGATTCAATTTTTAAGTTTTTTCCCCTAAAAACAATTGGATAATTTTTTATTAGACAATTGATTTTCTCTTTAGATGGAATTAGAATGAGAATAAAATGATTATGAGAAAATAAAAATGACTGTGTATAACGATAGCATATTTTTTTTATTAACATTTGTCAGTCCGCCACTTGGTGAGACGAAGCGAGTGTCTATTTAATACATCAAGTTGGCTCGCCACGCCTCACCCATCCCAATTTTGTGCTGGTGAATAGCGACCCAAATGTAAACGGAGCAGGTTGGCACGCATTGTCATTCCTATCTAAGATACCAAATAATTTTTTTCATCGTAATACCCATTTGAATCCATTTCAAATTATACATCATTAAAGTTTTATTTTAGTTATTCTAACATATTTACTCTGAAGTAACGGCAACGAAGAATTCTAACACACAAGATAAATTCTTCCATCTCAATAAAAAAATATATGCAAGATTCATAAATCGAATTCATAACCACTTATTTACGGGGTCCAAGTCCCTTGTCACTTGGACCAACTCATTATTAATGGAAAAATTATTTTAAGGTAAATTTAATCTTTGCAAATATATAAAATTGTAGAATAACAATTTGTTTATGCAAATATAAGAGTGATATTCATAATATTAATTAGAGTAACAATTTGTTTGTGCAAATATGACACTTATTTAAGAGGGAGGAGTATCTATGACTATGAACAAGTGGAGATAGCTAGGAATGACGTGGTGTAAAATAGGCCACGGACATTAAGGTGAGCGACGCACCGATTTGATGTACTCTTCAAGAGCCTTCAACTGTTCCTCAGAAGGTGGTGTTTCATTGTTCTTGATTGATCTATGCACATCATATGTTGTTGATGCCAAGAACAAAAGCCTGTTATTGTTTAATTTGCAGTTAATCACAAGAAATTCAACAAAATATTTGTTACATTTAAAAGCTTAACATAACATAAGATGATGAATATGATAAATATATTGTAGGATTTGGATTGAATACGTACCCAGATGCAAAAAGTATAATTTGTCTTGGAAACACATGTTTGCCAAAGATCCTCATCGTTTCTTCTTTCACTTTTGTTTTTCTTCCACTATTCTCACTTACGCTATGCTTTGTGGTGCTAATTCTAATTCTCTAACTGTCCAACACAACACCTAATTTTGAAAATATCTCTTCTCCTTTATTATTATTATTAATTAGTAGCACTGTTCTTTTAGTGGGGGAATATCTTACTACAAAAGGAGCTCTTATGATTGTTATTATGTTTAATACGTTGAATTTTAAGGCCAAAGTTACTTTTGAGTGAGCAATTCACTTGAGTGAATAAAGTGACTAATGATATGAGTAATATCTACTCACATCATCAATCTCTTATAAAAAAAAATCAACCGCTTTTTTTTTAAGGAGAGTAATATCAACGGTTGATAAACCATTAAATTAATAGTTGAATTATATACGCATACATAATAAACAATGAGTGGTTGTAATATTAATGATTGATTTTATCACTTTATTAGCTACACATTTTAGAAGAGTTGAATTAGAGTTTTAACAACCCAAAAGTAAAATATCACCATATTTTTAACATTGTAGATTGCTTTTTAAATTTTCAATTGTTCTCACAAATCAATACAAGTTTTTTGTGCATGTTTTACCATCATTCACATGCATTATGAGAGCTTTTCAAAAGTAAACCAATACAAGTGTCTTTTGTGCATGTTTTATTATTACTCACATACTTTATGAGAGCTTTTCGAACGGTTTTTCCACACATATATATAATCAATAAATTTTTATAAATCATGTGTACAGTGAAGTCTCATATCTATACGGCCTCATCATTCATCTAAGTTCAATACACCCTTCGGTCTATAAGAAAGACCATATATATTATTAATTAAACAAATCTAAAATGTGGTTTTTTGTTTAAAACAGTGACCGGAGGCTGTATGAATTTGACTCATTCTTATATCTCATTGTTTAGAATCATAAGTATGTCAAAAGTCTCTTAAAAGTATTATATTATATTGAAAAATGTCAAAGAAACAAGTATAATAACAATTTCGTATTTGTAATTTCAAATTTTAAAAATGGATCAAATATGAAAATGCATCATAATTCTCTCCTCCCTCTCCAACAAGTCGGCCCTAATTTCCTCTTTCTAGATTTTCTCTTCCAGATTTTCCATTGATGGGTGATTTTAGGTCAATTCTTGACTTGAAATCACCCTTCTTCATCTTTTTCTCTATATTTCAATCTAAATAAGTGATTTTCACATAAATCTAGGTTTTTTCTTTGTGATTTCATCATCTAAGTGTGGTGGTTTGTTGTTCGTCGTCTTGTGCGGTGTTGTTTGATTTCTCGTCTTCTTGCGGTGTTCATTTGGTTCATATTGAAGAACGATTATTCAATCAAAGATTTGGGCGTCAACGTTGCAGATCCGGAGACCATAGATATTCCGGTCACTTTAATTTTATCATATATTTTTGTAGGCATTATGTCATTGTATGCTATTAACTTAGATGTTGTGAGTTTGTTCGCAGGTTCATCCTTTACATTTTTAGTGGTGTTAATGATGTAATCTCTCGATTTGATTGAATGAATATAATTTGTTTTTGTAAAAAAAAAAAAAAAAATTATATTTTTTAAAAAAATATTT
>Ga0228710_1007779_pt1 | contig 15675 bp, 8 predicted proteins | sample MedpolnodulmetaG_FD_177995 | JGI IMG/M metagenome (GOLD analysis project Ga0228710, IMG submission 177995) | Root nodule microbial communities from Medicago polymorpha collected in Santa Monica, California, United States - pink nodules | ecosystem: Host-associated > Plants > Roots > Nodule... | reverse complement strand
ATCTGCAAACACTCAAGTCAGTAGAGGTCAGAAATTGGGGTTTAGAAGTGAGAGAGATTCAACCTTGGGGACTGTGAGGAGTCCCCTTTATATAGAGGTGGGTGAATGCAGAGCCGTTGTAATGGCACACGTGTGCTCGGTGGTTACGAAATCGAGGGAAGTGTAACAGGCGAGGAGAGATTCGCAGGAACATAGGTAAAGAGACGTTACAGTTTGTTTGAACTAGTCTTAGTTGCTCCGTGCACCCCGCTTGCGTGGAATGGGTGTGTTGCGAGTAAACTACCAAATGTGCCATTTGAGCTTGATTTGTTATTGGGCCTAATTAAGCAATTGGCCATAGGTCTCTAATCAATCCAGAACATTTACAAATATAATTTTTATTAAGATAAATTAGTTATAACTACGACTTTTTCTAAAATCTATTTGCAATTCCTTGTCAAAAATAAAATTTGATATTTAATTCTTCTTTTGACTAGAGATATTTGGTCTTTGTAGATTTCACCAAAACAAAAGATTGAGTCTTTGTAAATTATTTTTTTAGAAACAGATAATTGGTCAAATACCTTTTTTTTTTAAACTAAAATAATTGGTCAAATACCTAAAAGTCAAAAGTTGAATCTTCTTTGCTAGGAAATAATATTTTATGTTTTATTTAATTTTAATAATCATGTAAAAACAGTACTAAATATCATTATTTCTGATTAAACATTTCCTATATATATTGTAATATTTTTCTCCACATTTCACTTCACAAGTATATAGTACGGTGCTTCTTATACAATATGAAGGGTTTATATGTTCTTTTCATGCTTGTTATTGCTTCACGCAGCGTATGTTCTAGAATAACGCCTAATACAGGTTCTACCTTTGATGTTCTTACATATGGTGCCATCGGGGATGGCCAAACTGATGATTCAAATGTATGTTTGAACTAATTTCACAGACACACGCACTATATTTCTTATGTAACTATATACTTCTCAAATCCAACACTATTTTAAATTGTATATTTGACATTTTACTATAGGCTTTTTTAAAAGCATTTAACGATGCATGTGGTACAACTGAGGGCACCCCAACAATGACCATACCCGAAGGAAAAACATTCTTGTTGCAACCTTTGGTGTTCAAAGGTCCATGCAAATCTGCAAACATTATAGTTGAGGTAAATTAGTCAATCATATTTACTTTCTCATGAGATTTATTAGTGCTTGTAATTTAAATGGCTCGCATTTTTACATGATTTTTTTCTTTAAAGTAACTTCATTTCTCTATTTCAAAATAGCACGTTTAATCTTTTTTACAATAACGAGAAAAATAATTCCTTCAAAAAAAATTATTGAGAAAAATAATAAGTAATTTAATGAGAGGAAATCATTTTATTTATAGCATCTTTTTTTTCCAAAGATCGCATCGTTTTCAATATTCTATTTTTTATTTATAATAAATAAGATATTACTTATTTCCAACATTATGAAAATTAAATTTATTATTTGACTAAAATCTTAAAATTTCATGATTTAATATAGTGTTAAAACATTTTTTAAGATGAATATGTTTGATATCTTAGCACTTATTCCCCTAACGGTCAAACTTTTTTGTTTCATATGTACTACAACGTTAAGGATGTATTTTTTGTGTTGTCAGCTTAAAGGAGATATCACTGCCCCTAAAGACATTGAAAGTTGGAATTTCACAGTTGAGAAAGAAAGGAAAATATGGATTCAATTCTCAAAAATAAGTGGCCTTGTTGTCAACGGAGAAGGAAACATTGATGGTCAAGGTTCTCCATGGTGGGATAAGTTTGGTGGTAAAGGTCAAGAAAAGTTTAGGCCAACTGTAAGTTGATAAACATGACGGTTAACTATTGAATTTGATATGTTATTTTAATTGCATTAAAATATTTAAGTATAACATTAATTACTTGATAACATGCATATACAGGCTCTTCGATTCCTTGATTGTGAAGCTCTAACACTTAGCAACTTGAATCACATGAATAGTCCAAAGAATCATATAAGTGTAGATTCATGCAAAAACGTTTCCATCTCCAATCTTCATATAACTGCACCACCAACTAGTCCAAACACCGATGGAATTGATATCTCAGAATCAACCAACATCGTCATTATGAATTCAACCATCGAAACTGGTCATTATAATACATAACCTTAACTCTACATTTCGTGATGATCACTATTAATATTTACTCCACTGTCTAATTCTAATTGATCTCATTTAGTAAAACAATTTTATTTTGATTATTAATTTAGAATATAAACGTATTATATTATATTCTTAACTATATATTGTCAATATTCTTTATTTTTTATCAATGTGAGATTGATCATAAAGTTATAATTAAAAATGGATTACGTTAAATTTGTTTGATTTTCATCTCAATTTTCTTTAATTATTTTTCATTAACTTGTAGGTGACGATTGCATCGCCATTAACAATGGCTCAAGTGTCATCACCATAACCGGTATTTTTTGTGGACCAGGCCACGGGATCAGGTTAGTTAAGATAAATAATATTTTGAGTTTAATAATTTTTACATTATGTGTGTGTGTTATAGTTCAATTATTATTGAAACTCATTGGGATTGGTGAATCCAGTGTTGGTAGCCTCGGAAAAGATAATTCATATGCTACGGTAGAAGATGTACGTGTTCAAAATTGCACATTCACCGGAACTTCAAATGGAGGTAGAATCAAGACATTTGAGGTAAGGATAGGTGAGATCAGGTTGATCACATAGATGGATGTAGTGATTAAATAATAATATAATATTGAAAGTCTAATATTATATATGTGATATAATATAAGAAATGTTTAAAAATGATAGAGTTATTTATCTTATAAATGATTTGTAGAGTTGAGTTACACCCAAATTAAAAATAGTTCTAAGAATAGTATACATATTTTGTTGTTTGAATTAGGGAGGATCTGGATATGCGAGGAATATTACATACGAAGATATTATACTTAATGAAGTCAAGAATCCCGTGATTATTGACCAAGAGTATAAACCTAACGCAGACAGTGCTGTGGAAATTAGTGGTGTTACTTACAGCAACATACGTGGAACCTCGGTTGGTGACTATGCAATCGAACTTAAATGTGAACACAACATTGGTTGCACCGACATTGTTCTCGATCATATTAACATAACACGTGCTGATGGAGGGGAAGCAGGTGTAATTTGTGTTGGTGGACATGGAAATTTCTCTTCATGTAATCCAGTTGTCTCGTGTCTTAATAACACTGGTGCTATTTGGTACTAGGTTACACGGTGAAAAAGCAATCAAGCAAAAAGCAATCAATTGCTTTCATCTTTTATTACATAGTACTTTCCTTAATGAAAATAAACAAAGGGCGTTCTTGTAGTAGTCTTTACTAATTAATAATAATAATAATTCAAGTTTATATTATTTTATAATAATTTATTTGATAATGTTTTTATTTTTTTATTATATATTTTTAAAAGGTTAATGTGAGTTAATTCTTACTGCGTTCTTTTTAATTATGGTCATTTTGTGAACATTGATGAAGCAATAAGAAAGAAGTGAAAGTTTGATGCAGAAAGGATTCTTATAAGATCTATTTTACACATTAAACTCATTCTTATTAGCAAAGTTTTCATACTGAGGATTCATGGAACCATTTTTTTTTTTTTTATACTAGTGGAAAAGGTGTTTGGAGATAATCACGGAAACTATTTATTTATTTTTTGAATCGGAAATTTCGATTAAGAGAATGTCTAAAGCGAGAAAAAGGAACAAATACATAAAAGGTTAAATAAGTTTTTGGTTCCTATAAATATATCAACTTTTCGTTTTAGTCCCACTAAAATTTTCCTTTGATTTTTAGTCCCTCAAAAGTTTTCAATTTTCACTTTTTGTCCCTCCTTTAAAGTAAACTCGTATCTAGAAATCATATTTTTTTAATGAACTTTTGCAGACAAATATATAATGTTATAAGAATCTCTCCAAAAAAATTAGAATTTTTTAACAAACATGAATTTTTATAAAATTCATATTTAATTCATGTTTTGTTAAAAAATTCTAATTTTTTTTAGGAGAGATTTTTACAATATTCTACACATTTATGCATCATTTCATTAAAAAAATTCACGAGTTGACTTAAAAATAGGAACTAAAAGTGCTGATTGAAAATTTTATAGGGACTAAAGGTTGAAGAAATTTTTTATAGAAACTAAAACGAAAATTCAATATATTTATAGGGACTAAAAACATACTTAACCCTACATAAAATACACAAAAGTAACACTAGCCTAAACTTTCACCTCCCACGTCATTTGAAGCAATCTTGTTATCTTTTGAACAAGACTATGATTAATAGTACTAACATATTCTCCATCCAATAAAGTCTTTGCCACAACCAAAGAATCAACATTTAATTCTACCAAAATGAACCCCAATCTTCTTGCATATCGAAGATCTTCATAACCTCCCCATAATTATGCGACATACGCAGTACGCACTACACATCCCGACATACTTAGAAAACCACCTAGCCATTCACCCTCACTCCCCCACAATTCCGTTTGAACAATATTTACAAGAATAGTATTGATGAATGTAAGTTCATGGTTTTTTATGAGAGCTTTTGTTTCTAAAAGCTAATATTTTTTTCCTTTCTCTTTAATAAGTTGTATCTACTGATGTCGACAATATATGCATAATTATTATTTATAATAATGGCACCGTGTCGGGCCAATGTCCAATACCATAGTCCATTATCTCAGTGTAGGCCTTATAAAGCATACATACACGAATTATGCTCTTCTCCCAACAAATTTTGCTCGTAACAAGTTTTGCTCGCACCCAACTGAAATATCGAAAATGCCCTTGTGTTAGTTAAGTAACGCAAGTGATTAATTCTGCGCAATTTAACTAACGTTGCGTTAGTTAAGTAACACAAGTGTTAGATTTATTCTAATTAATTTGTTCACTTTTATTCTAATTAATTTATTTACTTTATTCAAATTAATAATTTACTTTATTTTAATTTATTCGTTCACTTCATTCTAATTTATTTGTTTATTTTATTCTAATTTATTTATTCACTTTATTCTAATTTGTTTATTTATGTTATTCTACTTTATTTATTCACATAAAATAAATATTTATTCGAATTTATTCATTAAATAAATGCAAATATAAAATAAATAAAAAGAAATGAACTAAATTAATATTTGTTCAAATTTATTCATTAAATACAAAATCAGAAAATAAAAACAAATATAAATAAAAAGAAATGAACAAAATTAATACATATAACAAAATCTCATTTTATTAATAGAATTCATACAATAATTGATACATTTATTAAAATTCACTAAATCTACTTATTTTCTTTTTACCCTCTTGAGGTAAAAAATGATCAGCCTTGGGGCAAATAGTGACCGGCCTTCTTGGGGAAAAGACATCATCAATCCTTGGGTTAAATCTAAATTTGGTTCTTTTTAAAACCCAAGAAGATTCTTTTTACCCACGGTAAAAAATATTTGGGGTAAAAAGAAGAAAATTTAATTTTATCTCAAGGGTTTATCTCTTTTTTCCCAAGCCAGCTAGCCACTTTTTACCTCAAGTCTGACCACTTTATACCTCAAATGGATAAAAAGAGACTAGAGACTATTGAAGAAAAAAAGAAGAGAAATAGGGGGAGAGAGTGAGGAGAGCTTGAACATTGATAAGAACATTGATTCACGTTAAGGTGGCTTTAATCAACTAAGCCACACAATTTCAACTTCATCAAAAGAGAAAAAAGGGTAATCACAATAGACTCTTAATGTACCAAAATTTTAAAATAGTTTTTGATTGTGCACTATATTAGTCAAAATAGTCTGTAAAGTTAAAATAATCTCTCAATACTCACAATAACTCTTTGCATATATGGATTTTGATGACAACAAGTAAGTACTTATAAGGACTTGTATGACAATAAATAAGTATATTGAAGTTTATTATTTAATGTCTTAAATAAGATTACTTTGTTGAGAGAACCTACAAAAAAAATTACCCCCGCTTTGCTATATTGGGTCCGTTTGTTTTAGATTTAAAAAAAATGGATTTTTCTTTGTATTTTTTAAAATGGATTTTTTTGAAATTTACTCAAAAATAGTAAAAGTTATTTCAAACTCATTTGAGATAAGTTGAAAAACATATTTTGATATTCACTAACTTAAATATTCATTGTTCGAGATTTTCCATAGTAAAATTCACATATTTTTTCAAAACGACATCTTTCAAAAATGATTTTTATGAAAAGCTATTTGAAATAGGTTTTTTTTTTTAAAGATTTTTTCAAAATTTTAGTATCCAAAAAAAATTATAACCAAATGATGAAATACTTAGAATGAGATTTTAACATAAACTATTCAAAAGGATTTTTCATTTGAACATCTTGAAAATTTCTTTGTTAAAAACATAATAACAAAAACAAATTACACTACCAAAATCTATTTTAAAAAAAGTTTTAACAAACGGGCTCATTATATAATTGTTACATTCGTAAAAGTTATGTATAAAAAATAACTAGATATATAACCTGTGTGATGCATGGGTTTGATTAGATATTTTTTAATACTTTTTATCGAAAATAATTTTTTTTAGATGTGCTGAATTATTATCTGACTTAAACAATAACTTTAAAAATGTTTTTAACTTTGTTTCTTCGTCAAATGAATATAGCTATAAAGAGATGGATATAAAATGCTTTTGACCTAGATATTGTGTATTCACCTGTATCCAGAAACAATTGGACCATTTCATTTCTGAGCAGAATAGCCGTTCTCAAGTAGTGTTCGATCGATTTCAAGTAGTGTTTGATCGATTCTATAGGAATGCATATTCGATTGATTGGTCCGAGGTTATTGAGAAAAAATATTTGTCCAAATTTCTTCCATTTTTGTCCAAGTTTCTTCCATAAAATCAGTAGAAGTGTAGTTGAATATTTGGGACAGTTTAGGCCATAGTTTCTTTTTCAATATATGTTTTTATTCAATAAAAGATAGTGGATTACGATAAAAACTGTTTTTAGTTTCCTTAAATTAGGACCTTGCATTCTATACCATATGAGTTGAAAATCTGGACTTATGATTGAAAGAGTGTATGTAGAGTACTTCCAGAGGAATTTGGTCTAATATCTTTAGCATATTAAAGATTGTGCATTATAGTATCCTATTTTTTGTTTTAAAAAATCCTCTAGATATATTTAAGACAAAGAAACCATAAATATTTGAAGAAAATAAATAAAGAACTATAGAGTCATGTGAACGTTTTAGTTTTGTATCATTAACGCACAGATCAAATTAATATAGTGGAAATGTATAATGAATTTTAGATGTAATTATTAAAACATATGTTAAGAGAGGGTGGCAAAGTTTCAATAGAATGTTGTTACTTGTTAGATAGAATAAGAGGGAGTAAGAATAAGCTCTCTTGAGAAGTGTCTCATCATCACAATGTTTGTTTAAGAATAACTCAAACTTAAAATACAAAGAAATATATAGATATCGAATTTACCATTTCACTATCAAATTGTTAATCTCCTTTTTTTGTTACTAATATAAAATTTATGATTTCACTAAAAATGATAAATCCACCTTTAGAGCCTTCTAAAAATATACACATATTAGACAAATTCTGCACGCTTATTAATTTGAAAGAATTATAATATAAAAGGTGACAAAAAAAAAAAAAAAGGAAAAAAAAAAAAAAAAAAAAATTTAAACAAACAATTAACATATTTGTAGGAACATGCTTTACTTACTTCGTTCAACATCTCTTTCATACTTCGTCCAGCAATAAAAACAAATATGTTGACAAAAAAAAACAAAAACAAATATAATATGAAAAGGCCAATGGGCACTGTGATTTTATGAGGAGCATGATGAGAAGCTTTAAGTTTGTCTGACTCTCAGTCAAACACTCACAGATCAATGGAAAAAACACCAATGATCTCTCGAAGTTACAATAATCATCATCAACTCTGGTTTGCATTTCTCATTTCCTTTCTCTTATTTTCATTACTACTACTTCTATGCTTTGATTATTCTCACACATTTCAAACCCCCAACAATATCCTCACTTTCTCACTCAACAAAAAACCAAACACATTTCTCTCAGATTCATGCACTGGTCGCTATGTTTTCATTCAAAATCTCCCTTCTCGTTTCAACCAATATTTGCTTCTAAATTGTCAATTTTTAACTAGAGGAACCGACAAACCAAACATGTGTCCGTACATGGACAACATGGGTTTAGGTCCTCAGGTTAAAAATCAAAACTTTAAGGAAATTCTTGTCCCAAACAATACTTGGTATGCTACAAACCAGTTTCTGTTAGAGGTTATTTTTCATAATAGGATGAAAAGTTATGAATGTTTGACAAATGATTCATCTTTAGCTTCTGCAGTTTTTGTTCCTTCTTACATTGGTCTTGATATTAGTCGTTTTCTTTGGGTTAATAATCTTACTGTCAGAGATTCTTCTGGTTTTGAACTTGTTCAATGGTTGGTTGAAAAACCTGAGTGGAAGAAAATGTGGGGTAGGGATCATTTTCTTATTTCTGGAAGAATTTCTTGGGATTTTAGAAGACAGTTTGATGATTTGGCTTATTGGGGTAGTAAGTTTAGATTTTTACCTCAATCTATGAATATGTCAATGTTAGCAGTTGAAGGTAGTTCATGGAATAATGATTATGCTATACCTTATCCAACTTCATTTCATCCTTCAATGGATAATGATGTTTTGCAATGGCAGAGTAAAATTAGACATCAAAAGAGAGAATTTTTGTTTACTTTCACTGGAGCACCAAGGCCTGAAAATGAAGATTCAATTAGGGGGAAAATTATTGAACAATGTCGTGGTTCGAGGTTTTGCAAATTCATTGATTGTAGTTATGGTGGAGAGAAATGTGATAATCCTGTTAATGTTATGAAGGTGTTTGGAAATTCTGTGTTTTCTTTGCAACCTTCTGGTGATTCATACACAAGAAGATCAATATTTGATTCAATTTTAGCTGGTTGTATTCCTGTGTTTTTTCATCCTGGTACAGCTTATTCACAATATAAGTGGCATTTACCAAAAACCAGAACTAAGTATTCTGTTTATATACCTGTGAAGGATGTGAAAGAATGGAATGTTGATCTTGAGAAGGTGTTGTTGGCAATTCCAGAGAAGGAGGTTATTGCAATGAGAGAAGAGGTTATAAAGCTTATTCCAAAAATAGTTTATGCAGATCCTAGGTCTAAGTTAGATAATTTTGAAGATGCATTTGATTTAGCATTGAAAGGGATGCTTGAAAGGATTGAGAATGTGAGGGAAATAATGAGGAAAGGGAAAGATCCTAGTGTTGGTTTTGCAGATGAAGATCATTATAAGTATACATTTTCTGATAATTAAATAGTGTATAATCCATTCAATAACCCTTTTAGTTTATGATGATAATATATACTTATTACTTGAACAAAAGTATTCAATAGTTAAAATTTTGCTTTTTTTTCTTTCTGATTTGTTCATTATGCCTACTTGGTTTACATTTATCATGTACTTTGTGATATATATCTTCTGTAGTTAGACATTGTGCTAAGCATTTTATATGTCTTTGCAAACGCTGTCAAATAGGTCTATGAGATTATGAATATCTTAAAAATGTCTAACACTCTATTAAACTATTAAGTTGGTCCTTATATTTAACTTCTTACTATCATTTTAGTCCCTCCTTGACTTTAATAACAACTAAAATGAGTAAAATTTGACAAGAGTCAAGGACCTATTTGAAATATTCACAATCTTAGTTGACCTGATTGACAATGTCCTACAAATTTGTAGGTTTACTCTTCAATTTTGTAACTAAACTAGCAGTTTTTTTTTTATATAAAAAACTATAGGTGTTACAATTTTATTTTTACAATCTAGAACTAGAATTATTGTTTTGCCGACAGTAGAAGTTACTGTGTGTTGAGCTGCAGCTCCGTTCTACCGACAAAAACTGAAGGAAAATGTTGAGAATTTAAAGGCTCATACATGGACATAAGAAGTTATGGGATGCATGTGTATGTCATATAATGTAACTTCTAAATTTTCATAGCATTTAGTATTGTCACACACACATACACTGTCGCAGTCACATACCAGAGAGAGAAGATACAACTACAAGACCGGCTATTAAACCTGTAGACCCCAATTCCCGTATTATCTGCTGTGATTAAGGATAATTTTCACGACAAAGACATCATTTGCAGCCTTTTGATTTTGCCTAAAAAAGGGTGGCAAAGACCACTTTCCTTTTAAAAAACAAAAAAAGTCACAAATCATGTTGCCAAAGGTCCAAAGTGATAGTTTACTTTTTAATATATTTTTATATTATCAACTCATGATGGTTTCTGCAATAATTTCATTCAATTGAATTGTAATTTTGCAGACCAGGATTTGGTGCTGTAAAAAAGCACACAGTTTGGGGCTGTAATAAATCACAGCCATTGATATTTGAACGGACGGTTCAGATTAGACATCAACTTAACACAGTTAAATGATCTGAGCCGTTGATTTAAATCTGATGGCCCTGATCTGTTACAGCATCCTACTGTAACAGCAGGAAATCCAAATCCAATTTTGCAAGGGTCCAAATTTTGTTTTTATTCTAGTTTATAGCTATCAAACTTTTATTATTCCCTCAGTTTTTATGTGTATATTCTCTTTTCAATTTAATTGTCTTTTACTCCACTACGTAGCATAGAAATATAGGTGACTACAGTTAACGCAGGACGGAAGCAAGCGTTAGCAAGCGCTAAACCTAAAAGATAAACAGACAGGTTGCAAACGACAAACCTATCAAATAAGGGTTTCTGAAATCCACCAGAATTGAGAGAAAAGTCTCGAATATTTTTATTCAAACAAAAAGTGCCTCTTGAGTTGCATAAATTATGTTTAAATATTAAAAGAAATAACAAACCCATGTGGGCCGAAAAATAACAAAACGAAATAAAATAGAAAGTTCTAGAAAATGCTAAAATAGTAAAGACGGTTTTGGGTCTTCAGACGACCTCGAGGGACTAAAATAACCCCTAAGCCATGGCAAAGCGATGAGTTTTGCTCTTGTGGTCCGGGGCTTTTCAAAAAGGTATAATTCGGATCAATCAGAGACCGGATGCAAAATCTGCACCATTCCAACTGAACCTTTCTTACCACTTCGTCTTCGATTCGCACTGTGAGCTTGTCTTACATCAACAGTAGTAATAGAGCGGTACAACAAGAGAAGAGGTATAATGGATATCACCGAAGTTGTAAGATTTGCAACAGTATTTTAGAAGAGTTTATTCAAAATAAAATAAAGTTAAGATTGAGCATGTGCCAAGTTAAATTTGGATTTGGTTCTATTGGGCAGTGTTATTCTTTATCTTATTATTTATCAAAAATTTGGACACAAACAAATAGAGCTGCTTATTCCTAGCAAAAACAGATTAATGTGGGCTAGTCACCAATTTTGATATTTTACATTCATGTATTTCACCTATTACTGTGAAAGAAATAAATTTAGTTTTTTTTTTTCCAGCAAAAACTTCATAACTATGCAGAAAACTAGTTTCACTCTTAGCATATTATATTTCCAATCCATTGCTAATCATTAAAGATGAACAAGTACATTATTTCTATTATTGTTTGTTTCAAGTTTAAACTAAACCAAAGATACATTTCATTCATACAATGAAATGATGAAAATTATGCTTAAATCCAAATATCTGAAGTGCAATCACCACCAGGATATCTCATCTCATGAGCAAGGGAAGGACCATCAGGCTCAGCTCCAAAGTCCACAAAGAAGTTTGGGTTAATTTTCAGACCACCATTCTCAGTATCAACATCAATCTGCAAAATGTGAGATCCTTGCTCTACAAGCTTTGGATAAAATTGTTTATCCCAAGCACTAAACAGTGAGTTTGTAACATACAGCCTCTTTCCATCTAAGCTCAATTGAATCATCTGAGGACCCCCTCTCAACTTTTTCCCCTGGAAAACCAACATTGCATAGATCACATAAATAATTTTGAGGTTCCAAGAATGCAAGTTATGCATAACGGTGTTGGACACTGACACCAGTTGGACACCATACATGTCAACTATTTGAAGTGTCGGTGTTGTATAGATCTATTTCATAAAGACAATGCAGGGTACTCAAACACGTGTTATTAATAATGCTAGGATTACTAAGCATTGAAAAATTGAAATATCAATAACCTGAATCTCGGGCACATCAGATTGCCAAGTTTCACCATCATCTTTAATAGCTACTACAGGGCTTCCTTTCTGGATAAGGCCACCAGCCCATACTTGACCAGTGAGTTTAGGATTTTTAACATCCTCAATGTTATACTGTCTTATATCCCCGTGAAGCCAGTTTACGAAGTACAGAAACCGATCATCAAGAGAAATCAGAAAATCAGTTATAAGCCCAGGCATTTCGGGAAGAAACCAGTTTTGCACTTTCAGTGGTTCCACTGATATTACAATCTGCAAGTAAGCTTAGTCTGTAAGTACTATTTATAATATTCATGAGTTGAAGAACAAAAACTATCCAAAAGAGCTTAGATACTAAAATCCATTTGATTTACCTCATGGCTCCATGTTTCATCTTGTGTCTTGAAAAATCGTATCATGTTACTTGTCAATGCACTCCCGACAAAACCTGTATCTTTAGCAGGATCATGCAGGAACCTTATCTGCATTCAAGGTGCATTAGTTATGAAGCATGCCAATATTTGCAAAACAGTTCACAACTACAAGGTTGGGAGGAGGGGGAATAGCCTACAATTTATAGCTAAATCACGCAGATTATTGTGAACATATATACCTCCAAGGGTAAAAGCCCTTTATCACCAAGGTCAAGTGTTTGTTTTATTTCGCCCCCGGGCCAGTTGTATACATGGAGATGCCTCCCATAAAGTCCATCAGCGACATGCTGTAAGTTGAAACCTTGTAAAAAGGCCTTAGGAGCACCCCATGATGTGCTAATCATGGTATTGTGCCGTGGTTGGTACCAAAAGTCATAACCAAATAATGGACTATGCCCAGGTTTCTCCCACCTAACCAATGTGAAGCAAGATGCAAGATAATATAATTAGAAAATAAGATATTGAAATGCTAACTAAATAGTAGTTCCAACTAGAACTATTTCTAAAGATTCAACACCATATAATGTTTGATCCCATGAGTATTTTACGCACACCAATAAGCATCCTTGCATTTCTCAATCAAATATGTAAATGATTACCTTCCTTTGACATTAAACTCTGAATCAAGAAGAAGAAATCCATTTCCTTCAGCATTTCCGTCTTTATCTCCAATACATGAGATCATAATTTCACCAGAAGCAAGGCAATGAGATGTGTGTGGATAAGCTAACCCAGTCTTCGTTGAGATATCTTCTGGCTCTACAACTTTGTGCAAAGATGGAGCCCTTGGATTTGTTTTGGTGTCAATCACATATACACGACCTGATCTGAAATATTATGAACTTCACTTTTAGTTTTTTAGTTTACTATACAAGATAGTAAGTAAATGAAAGAGTTGCCTTATTTTGACACAAATTAGATGGTAAGCACAATTTAAATATGAATTGATTATATTCAGAGATGGTTAACGAATACTCCCTCTCCCGTTGGTCCTATTTATAAGAGACATTTGGGTCAACAAAAGTTGATGTATCTGGTCCAAATTTTGTACCAGATACATGAACGTTTATTGAACCAAATATCTTTTATAAATAGAACTAGAGGGAGTATAACAAAGTGTGACCTCTCAAAAAAAACACACTTGAACACCGTGGTTAACGTTTAAAATTATGGATAATTGTGTTAAGTGGATGGTTAATATCAGGCAATTGTCCTTTATGTTTAAAATTTTAGCAGAATGCAAGTATGTAGAGGGTCTTACACAATTCCAGGTACGATGAGAAATCTTCTCTGTGCAGATGGATCACCATGGCAAGAGCTGCAAGAATTCCAGCCAGTATGATGCAATTCATCACCTACATAAGGAACAGGTAGCCTATGGATCACTTTTGAATAAGTTGGAGAGTTTGGATCCAAATCAACTGTAGCTAAATAATCTGGCTTCTCTATTCCTGTCCCTGTATTCAATCAACATACAAAATTCAATTGATCAAATAAAAACTATAATTCAAAGAGAAAAAATAAATACATAACTTTCTTTAACCCTTAGGAACGTAGTATTTGGTACCTGTGTAGACAGCAGTGACATAAATAAGGGTTTCTCTGGGACCAGACATGGCTTCAAGAGGGGAAGCATAACCTGGCCCTGATTTGCAGCAACCATGTTGGTTATTCACTTTCTCTGAAACCACAGCATGTTGCAAAACGGTACCCATTTTTTCTCAGAGAGACTTTGAGGAAGAAAAAGAAAAAATGTGATGATGATGATGTATGAGATATATCAAAGAGTTACAAACTCACATGAAAAAGTTGATGGAAGAGACAAACAACGTTGTATGATATATAGACTCAAACTGTTACACGTGTATGTTTGTATTGATTCAGCAATATCGTCTTTGTGCATATTCGCATCAAATAGTGTCCAGGGTGGATGTACACTACATTTGTACTTGGAAATTTAAGATTTTTTAATTTTATTCTAAATATAATTGTAACAGTATTTTCTTATTTATATGACAAAATTAAATTAAATATTTTACGATTCGTTCATAGGAGAAAGCAGCAAAAAAAATTTGATAGAAAGAAATCAATTTTTTTTAAAGATATTAATTAAATATATTTTTCATCCTTCATCTTTTACTAAAAATTCGTTTTCATCTTTTATTTTTTTTCTTCAAGTTTTAGCCGTTATCTTTAATGAAAAATTTCTAATGTCCTTTATAAATCAACATGTCATAGATTCTAACAATTGTATAACAACAATCCATAAACCCATAAAAAAAGAGATTACTTTTTCCACCTATTGTATTTTAGCGCGCCTTTTTTTCCCTTCCAAATATACCCTTAAAGTTTTCGGATTTAATAATTTGAAACGGTGTTTTCCTTTGTTAAAGGGAGAAAAATGAGTTACGGATTTTTCCGGATTTTGTAATCCGGAAACTTCATAAAATAGTAGGGCGTTACATGATTTTTCTGGATTACATAATCCCAACACCCCCTAAAACACCATTTTTCAAGTGAAAAACAGTTCGGATTATATAACCCGAACTGTATCAGCACAAATTTTAAACATGTTTGTAACATGTATAGTCGCTTTAGGGAACAATATTAATCTTCCTAACTCTCATTCTTCTATTTTGAGTCATTGTTACATGTTCTTAGTCAAAAATCGGGTTTTCAGGCAACTTGATCAGATTGCTCTGAAACTTCCCCAGAAAATCAGAAAAAATTCAAGGATCATGACTCTTGTACAAAGGACTTCTTACAAGACTCCGCCCCTCAAAATCCAAAATTCCATCATTTAGACTTATTTTTCATTTTTTTTTAATTTTTCATATTCTCAGAAAAATCCAAAAAAATTTGCATTAGTTTTATTTCATTTTTAGAATTTTTTGGTGGTGTTTTTATATTTTTATGATTTTATTTGACAGGTTTTTAGCATTTTTTACTTAGTTTTTTTTTTTTGTTGTTTTTA
>Ga0228710_1007777_pt1 | contig 15677 bp, 10 predicted proteins | sample MedpolnodulmetaG_FD_177995 | JGI IMG/M metagenome (GOLD analysis project Ga0228710, IMG submission 177995) | Root nodule microbial communities from Medicago polymorpha collected in Santa Monica, California, United States - pink nodules | ecosystem: Host-associated > Plants > Roots > Nodule... | reverse complement strand
TTTGTAAGTGAAGAAATGCTTCAATTTTCTCTGTGTGCAAAAATGGTGGAACCGGTGGAATTATAAACAAAATTATAGATCTACATTTTGCCAGGAGCCATACCAGGAGCAACCCCTGGCAAAAATCAGTCAAAAAGTCTCCTAGACTAGCCGCAGACCTACCAAAAAGCTGTCAGCAATTTGCCACAAGTTTCTGCATTTTGCCAGGGGTTACGCCCCTGGCATTTCAGCTTTTCAGAATTTTGCAGAATCTTCTGCAGAATGCAGAGATTCTCTACTTTAATTTGAATTTTAATTTTCCCGCCTGCAATTTGCCAGGGGCTCCTGCGATTTGCGTGGGGTTTGCTCCTGGCATTTTGTCCGATTTGAAATTGCAATTTGCCAGGGGTTTCCCTAGCATACTCCTGGCAAATTTTCCAGGAGCTGAAGCTCCTGGCATTTTTTCCTGGCAAAATGCAGGATTTCTAGTAGTGCTTTAAGTTTTTTTTAGTCTCGTTTTGGTCCCTTCTGTTAGGTATCCGTTAGGGTTTAAAATTTTTTTTAACTCCTGGACACGTGTCACCTTGTCATTGGCTCTGAGATTTTTTTTTTAAATATATACTTTTTTTTTATAAAAAATCTCAAAGCCAATGACAAAGTGACACGTGTCCAGAGTTAACATGTGTCACCTTGTCATTGGTTCTGGGAATTTTTTTTTTAAAAAATAAAATATATATATTATAAAAAAAAATTATAAATTTTTTTTTTCAAAGCGAATGACAAAGTGACACGTGTCCACACTTAACGTTTTTTATTAAACATAACGGAAACCTAACAGAAAGGACCAAAACGAGACTAAAAAAAAACTTAAAGTGCTCAAACAATCTTTTTTTTAGTTAAGGGACCAAAGCGATATCAATTAAATACTTAAGGGACCAAAAGAGCATTTAAGCCTAAATAATATATATTAGTAAAGAAATATATAATGAATTATTTGATTTTTCTTTTTGAAGGAATGAATTATTTGAAAGATATTAGCACTAACATACTTTGTATTCACTTTCTCTCATTTCCCTTTATTTCCTCATCCAAACAAGACATTAATAAGAGACAAAGGGAGTAAATAAAAGGAATCCATCTTTCTTTAAAAAGAAGAAAAAGGAATCCAGTCAGAAATGAGTGAGATCTGAGAATCAGGTAATTGCCGCCAATCCCTGTATCCAACAACAAGAAAACGACAAACCCTTAGGCCACATGTGTGTGGAGAGCATAGTTCATAACTCAAGTTCAAGTAGAACACTCTCACTCACATACTCTAGGAGCTTTCATTATTCAAGCTTTCTTGTATAAAAAAAAAGTCGGGCACTCTTTAAGCATACCAAAACAAGCAATTATTTTTTAAAAAAGTAAAATATTTCAATTTCCAATGCATTGATTACACATATTTTTATAAATACTTGCTCTTTATAGCCCTTAAAGAGTGCCCCAGAGAAACTCGTTAACATTTTAAAAAAAAATACTTTAGAAATTGTTTGACTAACCAAAAAAAGGTTTGACTTATTTGAAATATTAATAATAATGCTCTTGCGAACAATCGTGGACGGTGTTTAAAGAACCTCAAGAAGAAAAAGAAAAAAAAACTATCTTAAAATTACAAGTTAAACGTATATAAAAGTTAGACTATATAACTTTGAATGCTTAAAAGTTACCTCACAAGAAAATTTTAAGTTATAAATAATAATTTTTAGATTTTTTAAGAAGTTGACCGTTCAATTTTCAATGTCATATTACTATATTTACTTTCTTAATTAGTACTTGGGGACACCGGCTATTATATTTAATTTTCAATGTCAAACTCCGGTCACTGCCAAAAAAAATATGAAACGTGAGATGTGGTTACAGTAGGCAACAAAAGAAAAGAAATAGAACAAAAGAAGAGACGTGAGCCATGACGACATCGTGCATGTATGTAAGTTACCATATATTTCTACTCTCCTCACCTCTATGTGTCCAATCTTCTTGAATTGAATAAGAAGAAAATAATTAAACCAAACAAGGACTTTAACATCTAACATTCTTCTTCTTCTTTTGTTGTTATTTGTCACCCTTAATTCCAGCGCTTCTTCTATTACAGGTTTGCTTATTCATCGTACAATTTCTTTTTATATTGTATTTTTGTATGTAATTTAATCATTTCTTATGCTTTATACTTTCATATGCTTAATTACTCCATATTACTCGGTCCATGTCTCTGCACTTCTTGCTACACACTTTTTATTGGTTAAAATATATATGGACCCGACCAAATTATAAAATATATATGAATCCCGCCAAATCATGTAGATTTCATCCATATGAATTATAATCAATAAGAGTGTTCTGATAATTGTGTGTGTAGATTATGTGTTGTTAGCATTGTTCAACCATAACAATAAACATAAAGCTTATAATTTTGTGTTTTTGTATTTTTTTTAAAGTGGTTGAAGCATTTATATGTGTTTCTCACCAATGTCACAATGTGTGTTTCACTTGGCCATATTAACTGAGTTATGACTTATGAGCAATCAATTATAACGTATGCTGAAACAAGTTCTGTGACTTTGCGTGATTCATTGACAGGTCACTGTATGATATTACTTCTCAGAAGCACATGATGTTGATATAAGTGATATCTGCATGTGCAAATTTGCCTTTCCAGTTCATCGGTTTTTAAAACGGTACTGCGATTTGGACCGCGACATCAAGGTTTATGACGTCTTCGTGATTGCAAGCAACTTCATCAACCAAATTAATTTAACTGTGATTTTCTACCATATCAAGGATCGTGACTCATATTAACTTCTTTTTTAAGTAAGATTCTGGATTGTAACTAGCTAGAGATAATTATACATATTTTCATGTAGAAGTAATATTACTTTTTTTTTACTGTTGTCTATGTAGTCTACTTTTTGGTTTTGTTTACTCTTTGAAATCAACTTAGAAACATAATAAACTTTTTTTGGGGTTTATAGGTTTTTGTCCAACAAAAGCATAATATGCTGAAGTTTATGTTTATTTGCAGATTTTGAGCGCAGAGAGAAGATAAAGAAAATGACTGGATTTTGGAGTGTGTTTTGCGATGAATCTGGTTGTTCAAAGCTTTGCAGTTATAATGATGTTAAGTTTCTCCTTGATCCTTCCACGTGTATCAACCATTTGTTGATATCTTGCTTTGATGTGTTACTACTCATCTTGCTCCTATTTGTAATGATCCAGAAGTCATTCTCAAAACCATATCAGGATCTTGTAAATAGGCAAAAATATTCAACTCTGCAACTAGTTTCTGCCATAACCAATGGTGTTCTTGGGTTGGTGCATTTATTCTTTGGCATTTGGATTTTTGAAGAGAAGTTGAGGAAAAACCGAACTGCACTGCCTCTTGATTTGTGGTTGCTGGAATTATTTCAGGGATTAACATGGTTGTTAGTTGGTTTAACATTAAGTCTTAAGTTTAAACAACTTCCAAGAGCATGGTTAAGGCTTTTTTCTATTCTAATCTTCTTAGTTTCTGGTATAAACTGTATTTTATCCTTGTTTTATGCAATGAGTAGTACGCAACTTTCCCTCAAGATAGCATTAGATGTTCTATCTTTTCCGGCCGCAATGTTATTGCTATTATGCACATACAAGGAATCTAAGTATAGGGACGGTGATAGAGAAATCGATGAAAGCCTTTACGCTCCTTTAAATGGTGAGTTGAATAAAAATGATTCTGTTTGCCGTGTGACACTGTTTGCCAAAGCTGGATTTTTCAGTAGGATGTCATTTTGGTGGCTGAATTCATTGATGAAGAGAGGTAAAGAGAATACACTTCAAGACGAAGATGTTCCAAAGGTGAGGAGTGAAGATAGAGCAGAAAGTTGTTATTTGCTGTTTCTTGACCAATTGAACAAGCAGAAGCAGAAGGATTCACTCTCACAACCATCTGTACTGAAGACAATAGTTTTGTGTCACTGGAGAGAAATTTTAATATCTGGATTCTTTGCATTGCTTAAGGTACTTGCACTGTCTTCTGGACCATTGCTTCTGAATTCCTTTATATTAGTCGTCGAAGGTTTTGAGAGTTTCAAATATGAAGGTTTTGTATTGGCCATAGCACTTTTCTTTATAAAAATTATAGAATCTCTATCTCAAAGGCAGTGGTATTTCCGCTCGAGACTCGTCGGTCTCAAAGTTAGGTCTCTTCTAACTGCAGTGATTTATAAAAAGCAACTGAGGTTATCCAATTCTGCTAGATTGACGCACTCTAGCGGTGAAATAATGAATTATGTGACTGTGGATGCTTATAGAATCGGAGAATTTCCTTACTGGTTTCACCAAACGTGGACTACTAGCTTCCAGCTATGTATCTCGTTGGTAATACTTTTCCGTGCTATTGGGCTAGCTACAATTGCCTCCTTGGTAGTTATAGTTATCACTGTACTTTGCAATGCACCAATTGCAAAGTTACAACACAAGTTTCAAAGCAAACTTATGGTAGCACAAGATGAGAGATTGAAGGCTACTTCTGAGGCTCTTGTGAATATGAAGGTGCTGAAGTTATATGCATGGGAAACCAGCTTTAAAAATTCTATAGAAGGATTAAGGAATGAGGAGCTCAAATGGGTGTCTGCAGTGCAATTGCGAAGGGCATATAACACATTTCTCTTTTGGTCGTCTCCAGTTTTGGTCTCTGCTGCTTCGTTTGGAGCATGCTATTTTCTTAACGTTCCTTTACATGCAAATAATGTTTTCACTTTTGTGGCAACTTTACGCCTTGTTCAAGATCCGATTAGATCCATCCCAGATGTTATTGGGGTGGTTATTCAGGCAAAAGTTGCGTTCGCTCGGATTCTAAAATTCCTCGAGGCACCTGAACTACAGAGTGAGAAGAGATGTTTTGATGGCAATATGAGGGGGTCAATTTCAATCAAATCAGCTGAATTTTCATGGGAAGATAATAATGTATCTAAGTCAACATTGAGAAATATAAATTTGGAAGTTAAATCTGGACAAAAGGTCGCGATTTGTGGAGAAGTTGGCTCAGGAAAATCAACTCTCTTATCAGCGATTCTCGGAGAAGTTCCTAACACACAAGGGAAAGTAAGATTTTGTTCCTTATTATTTAAAAAACCTTTGACATACTTTCATTAGTTATAACTTTGATGGCATTTCCATTTTATAGAGACAATTCTATAATATGACTTACCATGTAAATTCAACTTTCTGTCCTTCATTTGAGTAGTAATATACAAAGGTATTTGATTATATTTTCTGAATTACAGATTGATGTATATGGGAAGTTTGCATATGTTTCTCAAACAGCATGGATACAAACAGGTACAATAAGGGATAATTTATTGTTTGGATCACCTATGGATGCTCAAAAATATCAGGAAACTCTTCATAGGTCTTCACTAGTGAAGGACCTTGAGCTGCTTCCCCATGGTGATCTTACTGAAATCGGAGAGAGAGGGGTTAACTTAAGTGGAGGTCAGAAGCAGCGAATTCAACTTGCTCGTGCTCTTTATCAGAATGCTGATATATATCTCTTGGATGATCCGTTCAGTGCTGTTGATGCACAAACAGCCACAAATTTGTTTAATGTAAGGACAACATTCTTTCTTCCCATACTGTATTCAAATCTCGTAAATGTTTCAAATCCTTCCTTCATGCACTCCCGCACATGCTTTTAATAAAGTATAATTGGTTATAAATCTTTTGATTTTGCCACTATTATAACTTCACAGGAATACATTATGGAAGGACTTTCTGGGAAGACAGTCTTGCTTGTGACTCATCAAGTTGACTTCCTTCCAGCATTTGATTTTGTTTTGGTAATTTGATTCAAATTTAAAGCTCTGATTATGTCATTGTTCTATCCATTTCTCTTTAATGATAATTTTTAGTCTTTGACTAATTGAAAATTATGCATGAACACTTTTTTCGGTACAGTTGATGTCAGACGGGGAAATCCTACAAGCCGCTCCTTATCACCATTTGTTGACCTCAAGCAAAGATTTTCAAGACCTTGTGAATGCTCACAAAGAGACCGCTGGTTCGAACAGGCTTATGGATGTTACTTCTTCTGGAAGACATTCAAATTCTGTTAAAGAGATTAGAAAAACATATGTGGAGAAGGAAAAGAAATTTGAAGCACCGAAAGGCGATCAATTGATTAAGCAAGAAGAGAGAGAGATAGGAGATCGAGGGTTTAGGCCTTACTTACAGTATCTGAATCAGAACAAAGGATATGTATACTTCTCCGTGGCTTCTATTTCTCACATTATATTTGTGATTGGTCAGATATTGCAAAACTCTTGGATGGCTGCTAATGTTGACAATCCTAAAGTCACCACTTTGAGATTAATTCTAGTTTACTTGTTGATTGGAGTTACTTCAACAATATTCTTATTGATGAGAAGTCTTTTTACAGTTGCTTTGGGTCTTCAATCTTCAAAGTCTTTGTTTTTACAACTACTAAACTCTCTTTTTCATGCACCTATGTCTTTTTATGATTCCACACCTTTGGGACGGATACTTAGTAGGGTAAGCATACTAAACAATCTTTTCTTTTTCTGTTTTTTGGTCCAAGTATAATGCAATGAAAATGAAATACTTAATGTTTTGACTTTTATTCCGTTGTTTAGGTCTCTTCTGATCTCAGCATTGTTGATCTTGATGTTCCATTTGGTCTTCTTTTTGCTGTGGGAGCTACTACCAACTGTTATGCAAATTTAACTGTTTTAGCAGTAGTTACTTGGCAAGTCTTGTTTGTCTCCATACCAATGATTTATTTCGCGCTGCGCTTGCAGGTAATTGACAAATTCTTTGAATTAAATCGCAGTATGAGTTGGTGTTCTAGACGGTATAATAATCTTACATAGGTTTAAAATGTGTCTGTTAAAAAGCCTAACTTATTTTTTTTCATGCAGGGATACTACTTTGCTACTGCAAAAGAACTGATGCGGATGAATGGCACAACAAAATCCTTTGTAGCTAACCATCTTGCTGAATCTGTTGCTGGTGCTGTGACAATAAGGGCTTTTGAACAGGAAGATCGTTTTTTTGTAAAGAATCTTGGTTTAATTGATATCAATGCTACTCCTTTCTTTCATAGTTTTGCTGCTAATGAGTGGTTGATTCAGCGGTTAGAAACAGTAAGTGCAGTTGTTCTTGCATCAGCTGCACTTTGCATGGTTATACTTCCACCTGGAACATTCTCCTCTGGTGAACCTTTTTCTATTATTTAGAATATTCCTTGATAATTTTTTCTTAACCAGAGCTATGTCTTATGAAAGTATTATAATTTCAACATATGATGTTATTTCAGGATTTATTGGAATGGCTCTCTCTTATGGTCTTTCACTTAACGCTTCGTTGGTATTTTCAATTCAAAATCAATGCAATATAGCAAATTATATAATATCAGTGGAGAGGCTAAATCAATATATGCATGTACCAAGTGAGGCTCCAGAAATAATTGAAGGAAATCGCCCTCCGGTGAATTGGCCAGTTGTTGGTAGAGTAGAAATAAAGGAACTACAGGTATTTATTTATTATTATTATTATTATTTTGAAAGTCCTTGCATAACTGTCCTTTAAATCAATATACGCATGATTTGTTTCTTGATATCAAAACAGATACGGTATAGGCCGGATGCGCCACTAGTACTTCGCGGGATCACATGTACATTTGAAGGAGGACACAAAATTGGTATAGTTGGTCGCACCGGCAGTGGCAAGACCACTCTTATTGGCGCTTTATTTCGTCTAGTGGAGCCAGCGGGTGGAAAAATCATTGTTGATGGCATTGACATCGGTTCCATTGGACTTCATGATTTGAGGTCACGTTTTGGTATTATACCTCAGGACCCTACTCTTTTTAATGGAACAGTCAGATACAATTTGGATCCCTTGTCTCAACACTCTGATCAAGAGATATGGGAGGTAGTACTAATGCCTGCCAAGTTATTTTTTATCATTTAGTTGATAACAACATGAAGTTTTTTCATTCCTGTTTGTTTAATTATCTTTATTTCCAAGTTCCAATAATTAGTTTGTTTAATTATCTTTATTTCCAAGTTCCAATAATTAATATAGACTAGTTTTGGTTTCTTTACGAAGGTTCTTGGGAAGTGTCAGTTGCAAGAGGCTGTCCAAGAGAAAGAAGGTGGTTTAGACTCATCAGGTACATTTTCATGTTTTGCTATCACAACTTTGTAGTGATCAATTCATGTCTAGGAGTCTAATCGGATTGGCTTATTTGAACTTATCTACTGACATAAGCACTTGTGAGACTTTGGGGAAGAACTCATGGAACTAGCTTATAACATGTGTATAAATTGTTTTCAGCTTATTTCCATAAGCCCTCCAAAATAGTTATGAATAGAACTTATACATCAGCATTTTATGATAAGTGCTTATGTTATAGGTGATTAATCAAGTTGTTTATCCTAACAGTAGTTCTAGATACTAATGTCTAGTAACAAATTGTTATACAGTGGTTGAAGATGGGGCAAATTGGAGCATGGGACAACGGCAGTTATTCTGTTTGGGCCGTGCTTTGCTGAGGAGGAGTCGAGTATTGGTGCTCGATGAAGCAACTGCATCAATTGATAATGCAACTGACTTGATTTTACAGAAAACCATTAGGACTGAATTTGCCGATTGTACGGTAATCACAGTAGCTCACAGGATACCAACGGTGATGGATTGCACCAAGGTTCTTTCCATCAGTGATGGTAAGTAGCATATTAAATACCATCTGATTTATCATTATTGATGAAGCAGTAAATTTAATTATTTAGCATTTTTTATCTTAAGGTACTAATGCACATTTGAACATTTAGCACATGTTGTGGAGAAAACATTTGATCCTTTAGTTACTTTGTTCTAATGAAATGAAATGTGTAATTGAATTTTCAGGAAAACTGGTAGAGTATGACGAGCCAATGAACTTGATGAAGAGAGAAGGATCTTTGTTTGGGAAGCTTGTCAAAGAATATTGGTCTCATTTTCAATCTGCAGAGTCTCATTAAAGATGAAAATGTTAGTTTTTTGGTTGTTGTAGCCCTTCTACTTCTTACTGTAGGATTGGGAAGAAGCCAATGAAGTGTAAATAATAGTAGGATGTAAGATGTACTAATATATTTGGACAAACACTGAGGCCTAAGAAGTAGGAAAGGAATTGGAGGAACCTAGAAGAAAATGGTGCAAAGAAATTTTAATGTACAATTTATAGGATGAGATATGAACAAGTTTCACATTGGAAAGGAAACCTGCATTATTTACCTAGTATTACCAATGAAATGAATGTTAACTATTGTACAATATTTCGAATGGATACTTCATAATTTATATGTGGCTGTCATTGTTTTTGACACTAAAAGTTTATCAAACTACTTTTGAGGGACTTGTTAATGTAAAAATAAAGCTTGATGCACAATCCTCACTCAGATCTCAAATGTCGCTTATCAAAATACTGGTTAAAAAATCATTCAAAAAATTAGAAGTTTAAGAATAATTAAACAAAGTTGGTTTTAGCATGGATTAAACTTCTGTAAGTAGTGCCGTGAACTTAACTCAATTGATAAGAACATCGCAATATTTACGTAGGACCGGAGTCTGAACCCTAAATTTCTCACTTATTCATCTTAATTGTGAATTTTTAGCCATAAGAAAACATATTTAAGTCTAAATTACGCTTGACTTAGATATTTCCTAGAAGTGTATGCATGAATGCCACCAATTTCTCACCAACTACATCACACGCTTCTTCTTTTTTGTTTTCAAGGGACATAACACGCTTCTTCTTGCTACCTCTTATTTTTATCAAACTATATACTCCCTCCATCCTTAATAAAAAAAATTAAAAAATATAACACGCTTCTGTTAATTTCTTCCTTCAGCTTCTGTCTCTGCATATCCTCCAACTCAAAAAATGCTATGCATCTTTCTACATTTCAACACAACTCAAAACAAAATCTAATTAATTCATATAAGCATGGCAGCATCCTTCAAAAAAGTTTCAGTCCTATTATTCCCACTGTTCTTCATTTCCCTATTTGAATCCTCTCGTGCTGCAGGAAATGGAGTCTATTGGGGCCAAAATGGAAATGAAGGCTCCTTAGCAGATGCTTGCAACACAAACAACTACCAATTTGTAAACATAGCTTTTCTCTCCACTTTTGGCAATGGCCAAAATCCACAACTAAACCTTGCAGGCCATTGTGATCCAGCCTCAAACGGCTGCACAAACTTTAGTAAAGATATCCAAACTTGTCAAAGCAAAGGCATCAAAGTGTTGCTCTCTATCGGAGGTGGCACTGGAAGCTACTCTCTCAACTCGTCTTACGACGCCACACAGCTTGCAAACTACCTATGGAACAATTTCTTGGGTGGCACGTCATCTTCAAGACCATTAGGTGATGCTGTTTTGGATGGAATTGATTTTGATATTGAAGCTGGTGATGGTAAATATTGGGATCAACTTGCAAAAGCACTTGATGGGTTTAGTTCACAGAAGAAAGTTTATTTGTCTGCAGCACCTCAATGTCCTTACCCTGATGCTCATTTGGATTCAGCTATTAATACCGGTTTATTTGATTATGTTTGGGTTCAGTTTTATAATAATCCTCAGTGCCAATACTCAAATGGAAACACTAACAATCTTGTTAAGGCTTGGAATCAATGGACTTCAAGTCAAGCTAAACAAGTGTTTTTAGGTGTTCCTGCAAATGCTGCTTCTGCTCCAAGTGGTGGTTTTATTCCTTCTGATGTTTTGATCTCTCAAGTTCTTCCTACTATTAAGAGTTCTCCTAAATATGGTGGAGTTATGATTTGGGATAGATTCAATGATGTACAAAGTGAATACAGTAATGCTATTAAGGGCATCAATCATGGACAGAGTGGGTCCTGCAAAGTTAATGGTTTGGTCATCAATATTTATTTTGAGGGTCGTCTTCAACACTCTATAGGCCCCGTGTAGGGCCCAATTTAGTGACAGTTGAATCGGGACAAATGTGTAAAAAATATTATTCTTCTCACTTTACATAATTCAACCGTAGTTAACTATCGTCTAGTTTTTCAACGACAGCTAATGCCTCATATACTTTTTAGAGTGGTTTAATCGCTTTTTAAATCAATGTCCACCCACACTTAACTGTTGGTGGAAAAACGGAACGGATATGTAGAACTTTGTAATAATCATTTTCAGTTTTACTAGTACTATTCAATTCTAGTGGGTCCCGCGCTTATTTGTGGGAAACGTTGACTATTCCTAGTCCTAGTGCCTCTTAAAAAGAGCATGTCCTCTCAACGACATGGAATTTTCTATGAATTTGTTGCTATTCTAATCGCAATAATGGTTTTTGGTAACTTTGTAAATGTTAATGGACGATCCGGCGTTAGATAATTGATTCATTGCCACTAACGTGAATGGCATGGCCTGGCATGTCAAGTTCACTTGTTTATGAGCAACGGCGTCGACGAAGATTTGTTCTGTCTTTTACAACAAATTCAATGGCTGATCACACGGTGGCAAACTATGATGACCCCACTGAAGCACATATGCACAAATCACATAGTATAAATGTGTTATATCTTGAGTCTCGTTCCTTTTTTAATAGGAAACGTGACTATAAGATTTAGTACATATTTGAATTGATAATAAATTTTGTCCGATATCAAATCATTTAAATATTTGGCGTTGGAGGAGTGTCTTCACCCTTTTGCCTTGACTCTTGGGGGTTGTGTCTATTTCTAGTCATTTGGATACTTGGTTGAGCACCTTCTCCTTTTAGCCATGTTCGAGGGCTCTCTTGATACTAAAATACTTGGTCCAAATTGATGAGTATATTGATTAAGGAGGAAGGGCTGTCGGATGTGCTCGTCACCAAGGAATTGGTTCAACTAGATAAATATTTTAGCTACACGACTATTGGATGGAGTCGTTAGATACTTCTTTTATGCTTGATATGACACGTGTTTCTTCTCAGCATTATCCTAATCATCATTAGTCATAAAAAATATTTGTTGGGGACCACAAACACAAATTGAGGTTGGGTCTAACATGAAAAAAAGACCCAATTCTAAAAAAGGACTGATGTAAAAGGTTAACAACAAGACAACAAGATAAATTTAACATAAATTCTCAAATACTAGGTTATCTCCACGTAAGCATGACTTACCTTTGATCTAGTCATACATTTTCAAACAAGAATAAGTTTGACAAACTAAAACAACATTGTAATATAATTTCATTGCATAATAAAAAATAATTATTCGGATAAACTCAATAAAAATATTTAGTACAATTGTGTTCCCTATTTTTTTTTTTATAAATATGTCACATAAGCCTCTAAATAGTATAATATCGGGTTGAATTTAGTTAGTTCTTTTTCACATCTAATTTTGCACATCTTGACTTTTAGTTGTGATTTTTCACATATAAATTTATGAGTAGTGCTAACAACACTCTCTTTTGAACATTTTCTTTAACATTAACTCTTTTATTAATTTAAATTCATGTGGGTCTACATTTTAAGAATGAAACACACATAAAGTGGTGGAACATACAACGATTTCATCCAATAATAGAGTAAATATTAAAAAAAATATTCAAAAGAGAATGTTAGTAGCATTCCTCTAAGCTTATAGTTCAGGTGTTATCTTGATTTTTTCTTCTGACAGAGGATTTGTTGTTCTTATTAACAAAAGAACAAGACAGTTGCTTTTTTGACATACAAAACTTCATAATAACACATGGAAATGATATTTTTACCCCCAATGATACCGTTGGATTTATCCGGCGGTAGTTAACTACCGCTGTATACCAACACAACAAAAAAAAAACTCATGCGGCAATTAACTAATGTGGAGTATCAATATTTTACAATTCACACATAGTTTATTTCAGCAACCAACTATATTTTTTAATTAATTAATAATAATTAATATTCTCTCTCTACAGTGGTGCTTTTCTGTCCCACAATCTCACACTTCACAAATTCCATACAACATTCTTTGTGCATAGGCCATTGATTGTGTGATCAATGCAACATTAATTGTGGTTGGTGGCTGAAACAAACCTGAACATGTGTGAATTGTAAAACAGAAAAGCAATTTTTCAGCGGTAGTTAACTACCGCTGAGTCCAGCGGCAGTTCACTGCTGCCGATTTAGCAAACGGTAGTTAACTACCGTTGGGGACATTTTAGGACTTTCCATGTGTTATTATGAACTTCTATATGTCATAACAACAATTTTCAAAGAACAAAGCCAAGTTTTTTTGTTAACAAAGGTAAAGATTCAGTTCAGTGTATAAACTTAAGTTGGGCTCACATTGTATCAATAATCCATTTGATGATTTAAAGGTCGTTGATGCGTTGTAATTGGACAATGAAGATTGCTTTTCTGACTTCAAAAACGTCATATTGACACAAAAAAATTATGTTAAAGCCCCTAGCGGTAGTTACCAACCGCTGGAAAAACCGCCGGCAGTTAACTGTCGTTGCATTCTGTATCTTAAGAACGTAGAAACCTCCAGTTTCTAGTTATATGTTTCAAAACAAAACAAACCCAACTTCACCCCAAATTCACCCCAACTTCAATTGCACGGATTTGAGTCAAATTTCTTCAAGTAATTCACAAGTAAGTTATTTTCTTCCTATTTCAATGCAATGTAGGTTGTTTAGGGTGTTAGTTTTCATAATTTTAGCATAACTTTAGTGTTTAGGTCAGGTTTTTGAAATTGCAAATTATGTTAGAATTTGATGTTATAATGTATGGTTCTTGCTGGCATTGTTGTTTAGAGTACGTTTAGGTACAATGTAGTTTTCATCTACCTGCGGGGGAGATGACGATCACTCTGGACGATGTGTATAATCTCCTCCACATTCCTATTCAGGGCCGCATGCTTGTAACACCCCGTTTTCCCAACAATGTAAATAATACAAATAATCAGAGTATTCAACGTAAAACGGAATGTCACACTACTTTTAAAACATAAATAGAGTAAAGTTACTATTTATCAAAACAACTCTGTCAAAAATTCATTTATATCGCAGCGGAAAATTATTTCAAAATCAACAACTTTGTTCAACAATCTTTGGCACTACGACCTCAACATAAATAACTTAAAGGAAAACCTTAATCCAAAAAGGTTCAACAACATAGTTCATAAAACAATATGTAACAATGGAAAGCAAAGCAAGAATCCCCATCCCGTTACGTATCAGAGCGACCCTAAGACTACACACAAGAGAGTCAACTCACATCGACAGCTAAGTCTGGTTATCTGCACGTTACCAACATAGGGGCAACATTCAAACAGAAGGGGTGAGATTTCACATTCAATAATAATAAGCATATAATTCATCAACAGAATTTAACAACCTAAACAACAATAATAGTTCACATATGCTTGTTATCAAAAATAATTCACATAGGTTTCATTTATCTCTACTTAGCATTTACAATCAACAACAACAACTCAACAACAACGACAATGCAACGACACAACAACAACTTGACTATGCAATATGCATGTGGTACCAATCAACACTGGAGCATAAACTCCTAAAATCAACACTGGAGCATAGCTCCTACTTTATATGAGTATGCATGGACTCAACAACTTAATCAACAACAACGTACAACTTCAACGACTTGACGACATCAACAACATTGACAACATCAACAACAACGTAAGACATCAATGACAATGTCAACAACAACAACAACAACAACAACGTATAACATCAACAACAATGACAACATCATATAATCATCATGTTAATTCAACATATACATTCACATCGTAAATCATCAACATATATACATACCTTCATGTGAAATTTCATTTACAAGTTATTCATATAATAGACCATCAATGTGTATATTCATATATCAATTCATAAATCGTGTCATTCTTGACAAACAAACCATCTGAGTTACTAATAATATCACCTAAAGCTTTCAGGTATGCACTAAAGGCTAATTCAAAACAGAAATGTATGAATATAACACAAGAACATGAAAAAGGGTATGTTGTCACTGTGCAATTTCGCTGATAGCGAAATTTTGGCTGATAGCGAAAATGTTTCAGAGAGACTTCGCCAATAGCGAACTTCTAGCGAAATTTCCCCTGCTGTTACGATTTCTGCACCATTTTTCACCCAAAAACCCAAATTTCATATACCCAAATCCCAAATTTGATATGAAACTCAACCAAACCTATGATCATTCTACAATCTGAACATCATTTATCTATGAATTCTACGGACTTTCTACACTCTTAACATCCAATTCTACATGTTCTATCATTAAATCCGGTTTTAAACCCTAATTCTCAATTTTACATGAACAACTACAACAACTACATGATAAACTCAGTTTCAGAATTATACCACTTAAGATTAGAGAATATTAGTCTCAACCTTACCTTAGATTAGATGATTGCAAGACTCTACCGGTTCTCTCTTCTCTTGGTTCTCCTCTTTTTCTCCAAAAGCTTCTAAACCTAATTTGTGTCTGGCTCTTAGCTTTTATATCTCACACCCTCAACATATTTTCTAACTCAATCCACGTATTTTCTAACTAAATCCAAACCAGCCCTCCAAATATATTTATTCTAATATTCCAACATATTCTACTAAAAAAATATAATATAAAGCCACT
>Ga0228710_1007776_pt1 | contig 15684 bp, 8 predicted proteins | sample MedpolnodulmetaG_FD_177995 | JGI IMG/M metagenome (GOLD analysis project Ga0228710, IMG submission 177995) | Root nodule microbial communities from Medicago polymorpha collected in Santa Monica, California, United States - pink nodules | ecosystem: Host-associated > Plants > Roots > Nodule... | reverse complement strand
TTTTTAAAAAAAAAAATATAAAAAAAAAAAAAAAAAAAAAAAAAAAAAAAAAAAAAAAAAAAAAAAAAAAAAAGGAATCAAAATACAAGTTGATTATACAAAGTGCAGAATACAAACTCATTTTTTTTCATGAATCATTGAACAGCAACATCATATCAATGCAAAATACAATAGGTTCACATGAAAAAGAAGAATGGTAAGGAATGTTTCCTTCAGAAATCGTAATTCATTTAGAACTAGAATTATTAGTACTCGTGATTATCAATTTATTAAATACTCAAAGTCATGATTCCAAATTGCATATGAATATAAATACAAGCATAATTTTATAGCTATAAACTCAAAACTGCTTGTTGAATTCTTGAAGTTTTCTTGGGCGACTATGCTTCATTGGTGCTAGTTTTGTCGGTGCTGGTGCCATTGCTGAGTGTTGAAGTACATATTTAGGAGAATCAGCTACCTCAATGGTTTCATCAACTGCGTTGAAGTTTAGAGTTTAGACAATATTTATCATGTCAACAAAATTGAGTTAGATGGATAATGGAAGAAAATAAATATCACCAACCCTTTTAATTTTGTGTTTACATAATACATATCATTTTACAATAACAATGATATTTGAACATTGCTTTTCCCACATGAGAAATTGTTTAAAAATATGTGGAAATGACTAAAAACTCTAACGATAGTCAACTACAACTCGTTTTCTCTTTTGAAGCAAACTGTAGTTAACTACCGCTAAGAGTTTTTGATCATTTCCATATGTTTTTAAACAACTTCTTACGTATGAAAACAATTTTTCGTGATATTTACCTTGGGAACTCGAGGGAGAAGCATTAATTGGCGGAAGAGACGGGACATTTGATCCTAATATAGCTGGACCTAAAGCAAAAGATAGGGGAATATAATTTAAGACATGAACCTAAATTTCGTTATTGAATCTTAAAAAATTATATCCATGTATCGTTATATATATATTTTCAGAACTCAACGTTGAGTATGTAACATTGATATAAGAGGATTAATAATGTAATGTGTAACACACTCTTTATGTATATACTATTGATTGAAATTCAAACGAGTATTATTAAATTATGTATATACGAGACCATCTACAACGGCGAGGAGAAAAAATAATTGAAGATGTTTATTGAATTGAGAAGCTTAAATAAGCACTCACATTTTATGCGGGGTTCATAGTGTTTCATAAATTTATGGTCACCATTTGATCATATTCGTTGGCATAACTCATGGCATAAAAAGATGGGAAATTGCTAAACGTCCCGATAAATAACATCTAGAGAGGTTCCCAAATCACTAATCACTTTGTATTATCCTAAAACCATGCCCCACCATCTTTTTTTTTCCGCACAGGAAGAGTTTTAACTGGTTAATTGTGTATCAGGATAAATTTGGGACAATATCTCTCCCGTTAAATAGCACTACTCAGAAAGATGATAGCATGCTTCGGTATCAAGTTTAAAACTACTAGGAATTTTCTTGCGAGATACAACATTTTCCATAGTTAGTAAATTTGTGGTTATATTATACTTTTGGTCTCTTGAGTTGATTTTAAGTTTCGCTTGATTTTTTTTTTCTTTTCGTTTCACTTTGCTTCTTTAAATTACAAACCGACAGTTTGATTTTTTTATTTTTTTTTTTTCATTTCATTCTTATCACTTAATATATAAATATTAGATACTTTGATTTCGACACTTTAGTCTTTCTGAGATTAGAGTGTCCAACGTTCATAACTGAAGGTAGCAAAATGAGACGATTTTATTAAAGGACCAAATTGTAAAATGTTTATAAGGTATCAAAATTAAACAAAACAGACTTAAGAGACCAAAGTGAAAGTAAAATAATTTTAAAAGTTTGAGAGGTTGAGTGTTTATTAAGCATCAACACTAAAAAAAAATTATAACATAAGTGATATATACACATAAGAATATAAGATCCGTTTAAGAACTCAAATGAGAGAGCTTCATTGTGATCTTCTCAAAAAATCAGCGGACCCATATGGATTTCAATCTATAAAAAGTGTGTCTGAAAAAAAATAGGTTAGAGATTGTGTTACTTATGTAATTAAAAACTTGATCGGATAGTAGTGTCCTTGCAAATAAAATGTATAAAAGTAATCTTCTACGTGAAGTTCAGTTAGTATATGAGGATTGAGGTTCGAACGTCAAATTTCTCACTTCTCCACATGAGTTAATTTAATTAACAAGTACCTGGAGCTGGTAAAGGAGAGCCAGAAGCTGCAATTTACAAATTAATAAAAACCTATATTAGACATATTATATACAAATGATTTTCATAGGAAATTAAAATAGGAAGAAAATTCATCACATAATTTGTCACAAAAGGAAACATATATGAATTATGTACCCTTGCATTGTGCATGCAATCCATTCAGGTTGCATGATTGTGGAAGGAAGAAGGAAAGAACTCGGTTAATAGGTGGTAGTTGAAATGGAACATTAGCTGTAATTAACAAGCAAGCACAATCCATACTAGTACTCATCATTGACTGTAATGAATCACAGCAACTACTTGATGGTGTTATTAAACCATTGTAATTGGTGCTTCCTGTAATGTAATTTGCACATGGAGTGAAACTACTAATCATAGAAGTTGTGCATGGTGTACTAATCTGTCCCATAACCAATTTTACTGAAGTGATTAAAAGGAATGTTGATATCACTTTCATTTGGAAAACACTTGGCTGTCCCATTGTTGGGTCTGCAAGAATGATGTGTCACTCTTAGGATTGTGATGGGTTTTGATTAAAGATATAGTGCGTGATTTATATTTTGCAACATTTAGGAGGAGAGCATAGGTAGATTTGAATATGCATAAAGGAGTTCAACTACCTTGACTACTCAACAATTCTATTGAAATAGTCTAGTTTTGTTACTTGCCCAAGTTAGATAGTTTGGTAGGTTAGGCTAGAAAAAAGCTGTAATTATAAACAAAATAATTTACCCTCTTAATTTTCAACATGAAATACTATTTTTCAAGTTGTATCCTCGAATTAAAATTATTTGTTTGCTTTGAATTTAATATCTTTCATTTTGTATTTACAGTTTCGATAGATACACACTATTTGATAAAAATAATGTAGTAAAAATACTATAATCTTTGTTTCATTTGTACATTTCTTTTAATACGTGTAAACTTGTGAAGCAAGCCGATTACTATGCAAATGAATGAGAAATTGATGATTTGAAGTTAGTGAAGGATACAAGATGTGGCGGTATTGTTGTGGGGTCAAAGTGCAACCGTTTATTATCACATTTTAATTTAATTAAAATGTTGACAATAAACACTTCCTTTCAAGGAAAAAGGTTCTTATTTATATATATGTACAACAAGAGGGTCATATAATTTCAGAGAGTAGGTAACCTGCATTTACTTGTCATTTTCTTAGAATTTCAAGAGTATTTTATAGTATATATAAATAATCTATCCTTCATTACCTTTTCATTAACACTTCATACATCCATAAGTATAAAAGAATAACAGATATATCAGAATTAGTTCCAAGATAAAAGGAGTAATGGCATTTAAAGGGTATATGATGTGTCTAGTTATAGTCCTAGTGGCCAATATGTGCACACAAAATGAAGCTCAATCAGGTTGTACATCTACACTCACTAGCTTGAGCCCTTGTCTAAACTACATAATGGGCACTTCTTCAAATCCATCATCTTCATGTTGTTCACAACTCTCAAGTGTAGTCCAATCTTCTCCACAGTGTCTATGCTCCCTCCTTAATGGTGGTGGTTCCTCTTTTGGAATCACTATAAATCAAACACTTGCTCTTTCTCTTCCTTCTGCTTGTAAGGTTCAAACTCCACCTGTTAGCAAGTGCAAAGGTAAGTTTGAATGTAAATAACGTGTTAAACACTTTGACGCACCTTCAATCTGAAGCGTCTGCAGTCTGTACTAAAAGAAAATTATATATTATACTACTGACCTATATACATGGTATGAATTTAGGTGGCAATGGACCAACATCTCCTTCAAGTTCAACTTCTCCAGTTGGTTCTCCAACTGAATCACCTGAAGGCACAATAACACCTTCTGCTTCAGACTTTCCCTCGGCCTCAGGTATAAATACTATGATGAGTATACTGAATTAATTAACGCATAAGTAATCATTTTTATTTTCAATAGACTATATCTTAAAATAATAGTATAGCCTTTATTGATTCACATAGTTTTGGTGAATTGCAGGTGCAGGATCAAAAAGTGTCCCATCAACAGACGGTGGTTCGTCTGATGGAAGCGCTATTAAAGTCTCGTTCCACTTTGTTCTTTCCCTTCTTGCCATTGTATTTTTTGTGGTCACCAAGTTCTGATTTTATGTATACTGAGATTTGAGTGAAAGACAAAGTTCTATGTTTAGCTTTTGTTGACATGGAAGATATATGTAATGTAGCTGTATGATTAATAAGGGATATTCTAAAGATGAATTGGAAATATAGTTTTAGTTTATACAATGAATTAAAAATTTGAACCGAACACTATAATGAAATAATAGGAAAGGACACTCTATTAAGCAATCTTATGTTTTTAATTATAAGAACTTTGATAATTAAAATCATCAGTTTGAGATAATACATAATAATTTAGATAGATTTATGTTTCATGTGGAGTTGACCAATCCAGATTTCTTATTACCGTCTAATCAATAGCTACCACTAGATCCAACTAGTGTCATTTAATTTGAGCTGAAAAACTAAGTAGTATTCTTAGAAAGAAACGTTAATCTGTGTTGAATTAAATTTGGAAGAACTTTTAGTATACAAATACATAAGATAATTTAGCGTAGAATCTTAAGACGTTTGGGTTTAGTATTGTTATTGAGCGTAAAGAATTAGATAAGAAGCACTATACTCCCACATCGGAGAGATATAAGTTTGGAGATAAGTGTTTAAATCAAAAATTCGGTTGCAAAGGGAAATCAAGTTCATAACCAACCAAATTTTAACAACTCATAGACAAATAAAGAAAACAATTAACTTGAACATAGTATAAATAAAAAAAAATCCGTTAAAACAAAAGCAAAAACAGAGGGAAAATGGATTGGCCATCGCTTATACTGTCTCTCCTTTTGCTTCATCATTGTTTTCCATCAACAACACTCTGGATTATTGATTCATGTGGTGTTCTTCATCAGTGTTCTATTGCCTCTTCTTTCTTCCACTTCATCATTGATCAATTGTGATCTCATCATAATTAAACTTTTCTTACTAGGCTTAGTTTTTTTCTTGACCAATTATTAGGCTTAATTTTATTCTTTTGAAATGAGGACGAATTTATCAGGAGAAATTGTTCTTTGTCAAATTAATTAGTTGTCTTTCTTCAGAGGGGAAATTGTCTTCTAATTTGTAAATAAGGCACAATATTATTGTCTTCTAATATGTACCATTACCACCACTACGGTAGTGGTGGCACTACCCCGCTAATATTATTGAAAGTGTTAATAGGTCTTTACTCTATGTAATATAGATTATTTCCAGTTTTCTCCTCTGTAATTTTTTTTTATTTACCCTCTGTAAAAAAAAAATTGTATTGATTTACCCTCTAATAGGCCAAACAAAAACAAAAATTTCTTGAAAAAAAAAATGGTTTTTGTTTGGCCTATTAGAGGGTAAATCAAAACAAATTTTATTTTAAATAAATAAAAAAATTACAGGGGGAAAAACCAAAAATAACATATATTACAGAGGGTATAAAGACCTATTAACCCTTATTAAAAGTACAATTTCTGCAATCAAAACAATTCTACCTTATCGAAAAGGAAAATATGAAATTGGTAATTAATTTGTACATATCAATGTTGTATTAAGTTAAATACTTGTTGCATAACATAATTAATTTGTGATTTTTTAGGAGTGATACAATTGTTGTTTTTTATTTTGTTACTGTGATACAATTTTTAATACAAGTAAATTGATGTATTTTTCAAGAGTAAGAAAAAATTATATATTACTCTTATGAATATCAATTATAAAGTTTTAACTAATACTTTCTCTCTTCTTAATATTTTGGGCAAGATCCGCCTTTATAACAAATAAACTTCACATTATTTTATTTAGGTCGTATATTATCCACCAAATATTGTAAATGACAAAAAATGTTTCAATTGTGCAGTATTATTTTATATTTATTACTTGTTCTATTGCAAATAAAACTTACACTATAATTTTTTTTAATATGTCAATGCCTAACTTTCTCAATCAATTCATAAAGGTGAGATCTCCCTTCATTTTTTTTTTCCTATTCCATGGTTCGAAGGCACACAAGATTACCAGAGTCAGGACAAAAAACCTTGGATCAAATCATATATAAACAATAAATAAATGATTAGAAAAGGACAAAAAAAATAAAAATCAATATGTTTAGTGACACAGTTGAGTTGAGATTTAGATTGAGAAAAATAGAATAGAACTTTTTTTTCAATTAAAAAAGAAAGCAAAACTTTGAAGTATTACTAACGTTTGATTTTCATGCACACAACATCTTTTGCTTTTTCTTCCTTTAAAAGCCATATATATTATTCAGTCATATCTCTCATTATTCCATGTCAAAAGTTTCCTTCTTTTTCTTCTCTTTCTTTCTGTTTTTATCTTCACAAAGTTTCAGAGTTAACGCTGAAAAATAAACCAAATATTGTAGTACATGCATGTACCACTACTAAATCATGCTTTTTCTTCTTGAAGAAAATTAACAAGACCAAACACAATTCAGTACACTTTCACTTAGGATTCTTTTTCTTTAGACACCTCAAGTGAAACACTTTTCAATTAAAATAAGCACTTATGCTACTCAGAAACAGATCAAGAGCAGTCACCAAACAAAGTTTGATGGGTGAACAATCACCAAATCAAAATTTCACTACACTCCCATCTCTATTTGGTTCATCAAACTATAGAGATTTTCATTTCACTTCCAAAAAATCTCTCACTGGAACTGAAGCTTTGATAAGTCCAACATCAATTCTTGACACAAAAGCATTAACCTCATTTGAAAATCCTTTCTCAATTACCAATAGGAACAAAGTTTGTAGCTCAAGGGACAAAGTAGATTCAAAAACCATTGGTCTTGGTCTTATTGGTGTTCTAAAAGATGAGCCTTTTCATCAAAATTCTGATCATAAACTAAGCAATAGAAAAGTTCTCTTTGGAACTGAGCTTAGAGTGAAAATCCCTCCTCTACCACCTTCCATGTTTGAGTCACAAAAAAGTGTTCTTAGTTTGAGTGAGATGGAACTTTCTGAAGAATACACATGTGTGATATCTCATGGACCAAACCCAAAAACAACTCATATATTTGATAATTGTGTTGTGGAAGAAAGTTACTGTTCTGTCCCTAATAGTCCTCACTCTTTTTCACTGAATTTTCTTAGCTTTTGTTACACTTGCAAAAATCATCTTGAGCATACAAAAGACATCTTCATTTACAGGTATGTTTAGTACATTTAAATTTTATTTTTCTATTTCATGCTTTTTGTTTTATTTAGTTACTTGAGCAAAACTTATTAATGAGCATTAACTTGATGATCCTTTTTATTTTTTTTGCAGAGGAGAAAAAGCTTTTTGCAGTCAAGAATGTAGACACAAAGAGATGGTGTTAGATGAAGCAGAAAATTAATAATTTAATGTTCAAAATTTACTTATTATGTCTTTTTACCTTTTTAAGTTCTATTTGTGTGATTTTTCCTCCTTCAACCTTGCAAATAGAGATAAAAGAGGATGTATTGTAGAGTTCATTTCAAGAAACGTGAGCAGTATTGAATAGATTGCTTCTCATGATAATGATGCTATGATTGAAAATAGTGCCTTTTATTTTCCTTCTTATCTTAGTTGTTGGCCATGATAATGCTGATGCATATAATTATTAAATGGGGACCAATAAATTATTTCTCTCAAGAAGATTCCAATTACTCATTAATAGAATACTAGTACATGATGTATTCTATTATTATGATATGGTTTTCACGCCCCTCAACTTTAGATAAAAATCGAGCAAACCATTATAATACATAAAAAAAAACTGACATTGACAGAGAAATATACATTTGTTATAGGTCCTTTTCCTTACCTATTACTCCATGATCCAAATAATTGAGTATTAGGCATCAATGAGACACTTTGTACGTATTAACAACTGTGAGAATCCCAAAATTTCAAAGTTCGGTTTTAAAGCCATTCTGATATTAAATTACAAAAAATTATATCCACATCAAGTCATCAACAATTATAATTATGTGCCAAAAAGGAAAAGAATGCAATGGCTTAGGGGTGTACATGGGTTGGGCAAACCCAAAAAAACCCGTCAAACCTATTCAAAAAAACCCAAAAAAGTGGGTTGGGTTGGACGATTGAGTGAATATGGTTTTAAAAAATGAAAAACCCATACAAAATAATGGGTTTTGGGTAAAACCGAACCCATACCCAATAAATCCACTTACCCAATAATTTTCAAATTTTAATTTCATTTTCATAGGGAGGAAGAAGAATAACAAAGGTTTTAATCATAAATTTAGTCTAATTTCTAAAATTGACAACACCTCCTCTATATTGAAAATAAAAAAATGTTAAAGTTACAAATGATGTTGCAATTTATAGTTACTTTGACGCTAAAGCAATTTTACGTCATCCAACTTTAATTTGTTTTAAGTATTAATATTAAAATTTATTATTTTATGATGCTAAAAAAAAATGAAAATAGGTTACATAATTATTTTAAGAAAATAAAAAGTTGAGCAATTTTTATGAAGAAAATACAAGGACTCGTCATTTAGTCATTTCATATTAACAAAAAAAGAAATGGGTAACCCACTGCCCAACCCAAACCGAAAATTAGTGGGTTTGCCCAAACCTACCCATTAATATAACGGGTGGGCATTTTACCTAACTCAAACTGGAGTACCCTATATGGTTCGGGTCTTGGGTTTGGTCAAACCCAGCCCAAATCGACCCACGTACACCCCTAATTTAATATGAATAAAATTTATATGGACCAAAATAATAAGGACTAAAATAAATAAAAAATAGTATATTTGAAGGGACCCAAGGAAAAAGAAAAACTAATGAGACTATAAAAGCAAAATTACATATTTGCGGGTATCAACTTGCACGCCTTGTAATTTGGTGGTTCACATTTGTTTCAAAAGGATATTCGTCATTGCTTTCAGATGATCTGGTTGGCTTCTTTATGGGGCATTTGGAACAAGTGTAACTCGCGGATTTTCTGTAACAACAAGCAAATACTTGTTGGCGGTTTTTTTTTTTGTTTTTTGAAAGGATCTCTTGATGGTATCCAAAATCTCAAAACCACTCTTTTTATGATCTCCATTCTTGGCGGAATAACCCTTTGATTTGTATGGGTTATGTCAACATGTAATGTCGCATTTGAACCTTTGTTTTTTGTTTAGACTTTGTACCTTATGACTTTGTTTTTACTCTCTCTTAGGCAAATCTTGTGCTTCATTGAGATTTGAGACTCCTATTGCATATGCCTTCTTAAAAAAAATTGCAGTTACCAAATTACATATTTAGACAAAGATAAATAAGAAATCATAAGCGGCAAAGCTTGGGACCCAAAGTACTGAAACACATATTTAGACCAAACACATAAGGCACCCAACCATAATATACGACATATATGATATGAAAATGAAAGCAAATGGTAAACGAGACTTGGTGCGCATGAAAATAACAAGCAACCTTAACTAGATAAGTATTGTGCTTTGTGGAATCATTAACTAGAGAAATTGACGTTCTCATAAAAGGAAGAGTGAAGTGCTTAAGGTGAAAAATTGAAGAACGCAACGAAATTGGGACCCGAAGTACACTGAAAAGGGAGCATGCTAATATGCTAAGATGCTCAATTAATGGTAATATTAAAGAACCAACCAATGGAACCAGCAGGAAGATGGTGACTCCTTTGGCATCTCCAAACGTTATTAGTTACTATAGTTAGTACACGAATGACACATGAACATCAAAGGTGACAGCTTTCGCATTTTGATTAGAGTTATGTTCAAGCTTTCATAAATGATTTTTTAGCATTTAAATTTTAGTGTTGTTGTTTGATTTTTTGTGAGTATTTTTTAAATGTGTAAGTTGTAGAAGATAAAAAAAAAGTTAGAAGTTTTTTAATTTCTCAAAATTACGGTGTAAGTCGAAGTCCTTCCACTAAATCAAAGAAATGTTGCATGTCAATACTATGAATGGGTTCCATATTAATAGTTGTCATTTTAAAATATCAATGTAATATTTTATATTTTATTTTATTAATATACTATTATTTATTGTTACTCCACTTTACTGCTCCTCTAACTATAATTCATATGAGTGTTTTAGTACATGATATTAAATTTACTATTAAAATCAATACAACTAATATTTTTTTAAAAATCACACAATCTTTAAAAAGACAATTATAATGAATAGGAGAGAGTAATATATATAGTGTATGTGTCATAATTTGTGTCTTGAAAAACATTTCTTAATATATCAGGATGAGGGAGAAATAATTCACATTTTCACGGTAAGAATGACTTGTAGAGATTGAAAAAACATTACTCGTGAAAATAAAAAAAATATGGAACCCCATGACACTAGGATATGGGATAGGAGGAAATTATGAAAAGTTCCAGACAATATCTTAAATGGAAGTCCATTAATAATGATGATATAACCAGTCATCAACAGGTAAAATGGCACCCCGTCCAAATACGCAGGTCCCATGCATGTTGTAAAAATATCTATTTAGGTCCCATGAAGATAACTCAGCTGATAGGACAATGCATTGTTATATATAGGGGTCGGGATTCGAACCCCAAACACCTTATTTATTCATCTTATAAGGTGAATTTTAACCACTAGACTACCTGACCAATAAAAATATATATAATAATAGTGACAACATATATTAATAATTTATTGATCCAATTTATTAAAAATTCTTTAAGAAATTCAATTCCATTCAAGAGATAAATCATCTATGTTCATCCATTATCATATTTTTAATAGATGGGTATTCATCCGATCTATCTATAAAAGAATATTAAATTTTTGTTTAAAGACAAATGCCTTGTTTTAAAAAGACAGCATACCTTTTTCTTTTTAACTAAAAACGCTAGAAAAATAAACTGTTTATTTTCAAAAATAGAATACTTTTAAAAAAGAAAATGAATAATTTATTGTTAAAAAAGTAGAATAAATCATGATTAGTCTAAAATATTATAACTTGTTTAAAGAATAATATATTAATTACTATAATAATTAGTTACATATTATTCTTCAAAAAAAAAAAAAAAATAGTTACATATTATAAAAAAAATTGTTGAGCGGTATTGTAGCGTCAGTCAACAGTGGTTGGGGTGGAGCTCTACTGGATTCATTGTTGTTTAAGGATCAGCTTGGTTTGATCCCTATTGTCCCATGTAGCCTTTCTCTTCTTTCTTTTGTACTCAAATGACCTTTGTCTTGTGGTAAATTTTTTACTAAGCTAATTAATGATTTGGTCCCTTAAGTTATTTGTTGGTTACATTTTGGTTTCATAAGTTATTACGTTACAATTTGGTCGCTTAATTAGTATCTGTTAGCCAAATAAATCCTCACTGTCAGTCTTTTGCCAACACGTGAAATAGGTAAATGTGAACGGTGACGTGACAACTTGCAATGTGTATCCACCTTAGACATTGGCTTAACGATTTTGACGGTGGAGATTTATTTGGTTGACGAAGATGACTTAAAGGGACCAAATTGTAACGTTAATAACTTATGGACTAAAATGTAACCAACAAATAACTTAAGGGACAAAATCATTAATTAAGCCAAATTTTTTACTAAGCTAATTATATGAACTTGATTTCAACTTTTTATTAAAAAGACTTAATGATATACGAGTTTAATTAAGGTTGCTCAATGTAGGACAAATTAGTTTGACTTGGAGTATAAAATAAATAAAATTATAAAGTGGTTACAAAGGTGTTCAGTTAGAGAGTGCCTATTTACTCTATTAAAATTAAAAAATAGTAAAAGAAGGATTGTTAATATATTCCTTTATTACATGTAGCGGTAACAAGGCTTAGGGTCACCCCTACTTTTAAACCGAACTTAATAACAAATAAAATAAATCAATTTGATCCCACTCTCATCTATTTGATCCGTAAACTATAGGAATATAATCTATACTTTTTTTAATACATCAAGCTAGCTAGTTCCTAAACTACCATTCTCTCGCCTGTTTTTAAAACAATTAAGGGACTAATAAGATGGATTAATGATATTTTAGGTGGAGTGGTATTAGTGTTTAGGTAGGACTACCCCTAGTGCTAACTTGCACCCGTTTTTACATGCTACCGAATCATAAAATGAGAAGAAATTTTTACCATATTTTTCTTGTGGAACAAAGTCAATCTAGGGACAAAATAGTTGGGTCATATTTGGGTATCCAGGTACCATCAACATCCCTAATTAATACAACATGTATACATCATACAATACAACCAAGGTAGGATGTGGCACTGATGCAAGAATATGGGAAATTAAATATATGATCCATCCTAAATACGTCAAAACAAATGTGGAACAATTCTCCATTATTCCAACAATTGAACACAAATAGACTTGTTTGAAAGCTGGAGAAAAACGGTTGTTATTCAGTTAGAAGTGTTTACCGTCTAAGTATTGAAAATATTGTGGATAATACCCACCTGAGAAAACTAGGTTATTGGAGTGGTATGTGGAAATTGAAAGTACCTTCAAAACAGAACTTGGTGTGGCGGATTTGTAGAGATTGCTTTCCTATGCGTGCGAAATTAAATAGTAGACATATAAATTGTCCATTGGAGTGTGTCATGTTCAACGATCCACCTGAAGATAGTTATCATATTTTCTTTCACTGTGGCACCGCAAGTGACACATGGCATGTTGCAAATGTCTGGCATAGGATTGAACTGTCATTGAACCAGTTTGATAATGTGTCATGTTTTTTTATTCGTTAAATCAAGTGTCAACAACTCAAGCAGAGTCAATTACTACTATTTCATGGAGCATATGGAAAGCTAGAATTCTCAAGCTTTGACAACAAGTAACAGATTCAAGAAGTAAAATAGTGGAGAACACCTTTTAGAAGGTTGGAGGAGTGCAAATCGCAAGCAGCAGAATTCAACGTAGATATGCACTCCCACCCCTGTAGGTACTCAGCAACAAACTAATTTGATTGTGGATAATAGGAGTAACAAAATCAGGTGAAGGAAACCAAAGCGTGATAGGCTGAAATGCAATGTCGATGCCTCTTTTTCTAATTTCAATAATAAAGTAGGTATAGACATTTGCATCAGAGATGCCGAAGGCCATCATGCATGTTCTCTCCAAAACAATGTTGTTCACTCCATTATGTTCAGTTGATATAGGGGAGGCTTTGGGACTCTATCACGCGATTTAGTGGATATATGACATACAACTCACAAATGTTGATTTTGAGGTTGATTTGTAAAAAATAGCTGACTATTTTAGTAGAGGAGGGGGAGATATCACCGAATTTGGTATCCAATTTTGTAGTTCTCACTTAACAAACTCTCATGTTGAGTTTATTATCAGACAAACGAATAAGGTTGTCCATGAATTAGCCAATGCATCCACATCCTTAACCTAGCTTCCATGTCTTTGATGAAATTTTAACATTATCACTAATTTGATTAATAATAAAAGGCTATGAGCAATATTTTCTAAAAAAAAACATAAGTACCGACTCATGCATGATCCTGTTCTTCAATATCACACCAATTTTAATTCGCTATTTTCAAAATCCGTGTAATTTAATACGTTCGTGCCTTGTTACATTGGGGCACAAAATGAAAATCATTGTTCAAAACTTCCTGAAACTAATTCAACCAAAATATGGTAAAGAACATTACAAAATCAACAAATATATGTTCAACGTATAATAGCCATAATTTATGCATGCATATATTCATTGCTTTTCAAAGAAGATAAAATATTTTGGTTTTTTACTTTCATATTGAAGTCCCTCTAACAATCTATAATGAGTACTATAATAACCTATGTATGTATGTATATACATGATTTCATTCTAGGCCAGCGGCGAATACCATAATCTGGCCAAGCATGCATATACAATACACTAGTGCAATTCCACCGAAAATGGAAATTCATTTTTACTTCAACCAATGAACATTTACCTTTTTAGATGGTATTCATGAACTATCTTGACCCCACTAATAAATTGCTCATTTTCATTGGTTGATGGGTAAATTACCCACCAATCTTCAAAGGTAATTTAGAAAAAACCTTATATATAATGAATTAAAAATTTGAAACTGAACGCTATAATGAACTAACAGGAAAGTGAGTAAATTTATAAAATTTGGACACTATTAAGCAATCTTACGTTATGTTATTAAAAAAAAAATGGTATACCCTCCCTCTACTTGGTGGTAGCTATCAGTGATTCAACCAGTGTACATTTGAGTTGAAAAATGTAGTTGCATTCTTAATCTCTCTTGACTTAAATTGGCTGGCAGGATGCTTAAGTTGAACGGGTGTGTAAAGAAATAGAATCGAAGCACTAGAGTCCCACATCAGACAGCTATAAGTTTGGTATAAAATTGAAGGTAGGACTGCACCGTTAGGACACAATTCATTAAAGATGATCGATAAATTTGAGAATTTATAACATTTTGATTGCTTTCAGGTGATATGATAAGCTGATAGTTTTTTTTTTTGACAAAAAAAATATTAAATAGTTATTTATATCGCCTGAGGGTATACAAAATATTATAAATTCTCTTATAACAGTTCTAATATTTGAATACAGAATTTTTTGGACTTCATGGATAGTTTTTTTTTATTTTAGCTTAATAATAATAATAAGGGAAAATGTATAATTTTGAGTTTGAAGAAAGATTGAGGCTTGGAGAGAAGAGATAATGCATTTTCTTGTTTTTGTTTTTAATTTCCTAAATATCACCAAAAAAAATTCAAATTTTTTGTGTTCTATAAAATAAGAGATAGAGTTAGAGAGGGGGGCAAGGAACGGGAATGGATCCAGTAAGGATGACATATATTAGGGGATAGGGGAGATTGGGTTGTGGTGGGATCGAGAGGTCAGGGAGCATCTCGACAGGAAGATAGAGGTTAAAATAGATTCTACGAGAATAATCAACATGGAGGGAGGTCTGCTAGGTCTACGTCAAGGTTTGGGTATCAGTTTGGTGATGATAAACGACAACATGACATGTTTTGCGATTAGGAAATGGATGGTGTGTGACAATTCTCAGTGGAGCGTGAGTGATTGATGACGAGGGGACATAGTTTGTGCGTCGAGTTGAGTATAGAAGATGACCGAAGGTTGCTTCACAGCGACAAGAGGCTTCGACAGTTGTTGATCGTGATATCTATAGAAGGAACCAACTTATGGCTCTTATTGACCATGCAATGACTACAATTATTAAAAGGAACTTTGACAGCAACATTGTGAGACTTGAGAACATGATGTAGAACGTGAGGTGATGGATGACCGAGCCTATGGTGCCAACATTGAGAAGATGAAGCAGACATGGTTGAATAGACATGAGGATAGGAAGATGATGGCAATCTGTAGACATTGCCATCATTCGGACCTTGAAGAAGACTC
>Ga0228710_1007773_pt1 | contig 15693 bp, 8 predicted proteins | sample MedpolnodulmetaG_FD_177995 | JGI IMG/M metagenome (GOLD analysis project Ga0228710, IMG submission 177995) | Root nodule microbial communities from Medicago polymorpha collected in Santa Monica, California, United States - pink nodules | ecosystem: Host-associated > Plants > Roots > Nodule... | reverse complement strand
CCTTATTCCTCCAAGAGAAGGGATATGAAGATGAGAAATTAGGTTTGTGAATTTGTGACTATCACATTACCCTGTATTTTGAACATCCCTTTGTACTTTTACTTCCCAATGGTCTTTGAACCGGATTGTAACATAAATAATTTCAAAATATAAATAAGAAGTAATTAGCAAATAATTCTTTACACTTGAGGTGTTAGCTCAGTAGTAAGAATTTAGCATTGTAACCTCATGGCACTAAGTTCAAATACCCTCAAGAACGTTTGTAAATGGTCATTAGTGCCATTTGAATTAATAAAAAAAAACCTCCCAGTTCCCCAATTTAAAAAATAAAATAAAATAATAATTAGCAAATAATTCGTAATGGAATATCTTATATAGGCACGTCGTTGGCAGAACTTGTTTGTTTGAATGTTTAATTCATTTAATTGACTCAGTTGTTTAGTGACAGAGTTTGTTAGTGTACCTTGTTTTGTGTATTTTCAGATTAAACTTTGTGTATCAGTGGGATACCTTCCTATTCTTTTTTAGCAGTTTGGTTAATATGGAGTGTATTAGTAGTTTTATGGACACAATAGAATGTGCAAAGTGCTTTTCTTCACGACAAGCGTGATTTAATCAAATTAATTTCGCATCACAGCTACTAACGCTTATGCAAGCATACATTTAGCCAATCAACTTTGGCTAAACTTGAGAAAAATTGAAACTAAATTAACTGCTATATGCAGAAGTCAGAACCAAATACACACATATAACTCTGCTTGTAACTTTGAAAATTTGCCAAATGACTACATAAGAAAGAAGGAAATATACAGACACTTCTGATGATCACAGCTCAAGAGTTCTCTGCTTAATTCTTACATGAGAAAGATCTATCGCCAAATTTAAAAATATGTTATCTGTTTGTTTTTTCAAAACAAAAATGAAAAACATATATATCAATATTTACGTCAGACCATCAACATGTACATATACTCCAAATAATGGAAAGAAACAATTTAGCAATCACTTATCAAGCTCGTAACTTCTATATATTCAAGCAGCGAATTTCAAATCTTCTGGGCAGACACTAAAATTTGATAATGTGTCACTCTTTGAACCACTCATTCACTCACTATATTAGTAGGTATGAAGAATTGAAAAGGGAAGAATTATAAGTGTTTGATTCCCAAGCTAGAACATATCTACATGAAAAAACCATGGCAGAATGAAAGCTATTACCAGGCACGCCATTAAGAAATTACAAAATGGCTGTCCTCGCCAGCATCCACCAAACCTGCGGGATGAGTTATCGTCGTTATCCATGAATCTTCTATCATTCCACTCTTCCATAAATCCATTACTAGCAACACCCGAAACATTTTTTGCAGTCTCTCCGCATATTTCACATAACCTGTTGTTAAAAAATGATAGCTAATGAATAATTTATTTGATAATATTGACAGCCACATAATCCAAAAGAATCTTCCTCAGGACAACCACAAGAGAATGTTTGCAAATAATATGGACAAACATGAACATGAAAACTAAATGCAATAATTTGCTAGATGTCAAACTGGAATTTTCATGGCATCATATTGGTGTAACTTAACAGCTCACACACACCAGTAGCAATTTTCTAATAATGTTTGTCCATGGGTGTCAGCTCACTGATAAGAGTTTGATATTGTAAGTTTGTAACATCGGGGACGGTTGCAAAATGATTATTAGTGTCACTTTAATTAATGATAATTTCCCCCATCCCCAATTTTTTTTTTTGAATAGACCATAATCCATTAATCCTACAACCATAAAAAGGAGCCAAATTGGGTGTCTGGATACATTTTCCGACTATTCCTGCATAGAACTTCATTGACTATTGCATCTATAAATAGTCTCATCGCTACTGATTGCAAGTTACAACTATGTCTAGGAGCATAATAATGACGACAACTAACAACCTACCAGTCCAAAGCCAATAAGATTGAGCAACACTACCCAATTTCATTAGTGATAATGGTAACAAATTTAATTTCAGAAGATGAACTCCAAATTAAGGATAAATTCAAGCATAAGCCCAACAATGAATCTGGAAAGCACTTGAAGGTTTTAGAAATGCTCTCAACTGAAGGATAGGAGATTATGGTCTTGAAAAATCCTACTTCTTAACTCTTGTTCTAATCTAATAACATTTAGTATTAAGGTAACATACACACACAGTCCAATATTATTGTTGAAGTCGTGAATGTTTCAAATTATCAAGGTAACATAACACAAAGATAGAATAGACAAATGGCAAGGATAATTAGCTTTCAGAAAATGTTCAAAATTGGATAATCAAGTAACAATAACTTATGAATCCCAACAACATTAGCACTTCAAAAATAAGTTGACAGCATCCAGAATGTGACAAATATCAAAATCTTCAATGCAAAACCTCAAAAAACTTGTCAATCTCATTGTTGACAATAAATTGAAATCAAACTGAAATTCAACAAGAGCATATACCTGTTTCCCTTAAGCTTGAACCACACCTCAGCACAATGAACATGTGCAATGCCAAGCTCGTCTTTACACGCACAACCGAGCTGAATTAAATCTCCACTTGCAGCACTAGCATTTTCAACAGCCGTTGCATCCGATGCCTGCCCAAAAGCCAGATGACAAATCCTACAAACCCTTTCACCTTGTGAGCTCTCATAAAACCCTTTGTGGCTGCTACACTTCATATCAATCACACATGAATCTTTATCAGTTTCAGACACCCCTTTCGCCACTTTCATCGAAACCAAACTAAGCCCTGACTCATCAGCTTTTGCTTCTAATTTCCTCGCCTCTCCATTAACACACTCACTCTGAACATGAGCAGACTCTATAACAATCACTCTTTCAACCACTTCTTGATTCACCAAATTGCTTGAATTACAACTAGTTCCTTGATCAACCAATTCATCACACTTTTCCTGAATCTTAACTTCTTCATCCTCCACCTTATTGGATCCAGAATCATTATCAACCTCTCTTGAAGTTCCAACTTCTCCAACCCCTTCAACCAAATTACTCAAATCCTCATCAATCACGTCACGAACGGAATCCAAAACCTCAACTCTAACTTCACTCTCATCTAGACCCATTGAAAATTCTTTCAACTCTCAAACCTAAAACAAACTCCCAACAAAAATTACATAAAAAAACTACAAACCCCACCAAAAATTAAGCAAAAAAATCTCTTTTTTATTACATACAATAAACAATGTGATCAAATAAAATTGAAAAAATGATATTTTTCAATAACCCACTTCCTGAATTGAGACACAATCTCAGATAACATTAAAAAGTTTCATTTTTTAAGGAAATATAAAACTGAAACCTAGTATGTAACCTATAATATTGATGATGACAAGGAAAAAATAACCTGAAACATATGTAAAGAGAAAGAGTTTGACTGAAAATATAGAATTTTCCAAACAAGTTGAATTGAATGAATTTGAATCCAATCCAAGCCACGCAAGATAAAACATGCGTGGTTTGGTTTATGCAAAAATTAGAAATTGAAAATGATGATTGGTTAAAAAGGGGAAAATAGGAGCGGAGTTAGGTGAAGAAAAGAACTAAGAAAAACAGTAAAGAATTAGAAAAGGTGTTTGAGTAATGAGTACAATTGAATCATTTGATGACATTATTTAGTGACAAAAGCATAGGATAAAAATTAATATAAAAATTACTAGAAGGGTTTGGATTGTCGTTATTGGTCATTTTATTTTGGACAGTTATATAAACACTTTTGTGGAGAGGAAGAAAGAAAAAAGAAGTTAGAGTATAGTAGGAAGTTTGATTAATGAGATGAGGTACATTGTATACTCCCACATCTCTAAGTAAAAAGATAAATGTATTTTAGTTAAAATTTGGACTAAATACACATATTTTGTGTTAGAGGGATTATTCAATTATAAGGTATAAGATAAGATTTAAATCCTTCAAAAAAAGTATAAGATTTAATTTCTTTTAAAAGGTAAGATTTGTCTTTTAAAAAAAGGTAAGATTTAAATATTTTTTTTGATATAAGATAACCACTAATTTTTTAAAGGGTAAGATTTTAAAAAAAAAATACACAAGATAACCACTAATGCTTGAAAAGGTAAGATTTAAATTTTGAAAACTAATATAACCACTAATTTATTTATCTCTAAAAAATACACACACAGCAGGAGACAAAAGTACTTCATTTGTGTCATTATTGTGGCATTTAACCGTTTCATGTAAATTGAACAAAATAAGAAATGAAAGAAATAAATGATTTTTTTACTAAATTGTTTTTTTAAAGAATGATTATTTTACTAAATTGTTCTTGTTAACTATTTGTGTATTTTTATTAGCATAAATATAAAGTAGAAAATAATATTTTGAGAGTGATTTGCATGGTATTTTTATATTGAAAATTAAGATAACTTGTCGTTTTTAAGTCTATTTATCAATATTTAAAATTATTTTTTCATGTAATACCATTAACAATTTATCGTTATTTTTCACTCATTTTTCTATGCTATCAAATACTTAAGAGTATTTGTATAAAAAAAATGTCTATTTATGACTATGACATAGAATTTATTTGTATTTACAAAGCACAATTTATTTTTATGGTTTCTTTAAACAATATCTTTAAAATATTTGTTAACACAAGATGCACATCCTCGGTTGGGAGGAAGGGGGAGAGCCGTGGAGGAGAAGATTGTGGGTGTGGGAGGAAGATATGTTAGTGGAGTGTAGGAATTTTATTAATGGTTTTGTTTTGCAGTCTGATATTCCTAACAGGTGGCAGTGGGATCCTGACATTGTTGATGGTTACACTGTGCGTGGTGTTTATCAGATTCTGGCTACACAGACACTCCCCTCTGATGATGGCGTGTTGGATCTTGTATGGCACAAGCAGGTACCTCTAAAGGTCTCAATCTTCGCGTGGAGACTGCTACAGGATAGGTTGCCAACCAAGATCAATCTTATGCGGCGCGGGATTATTCACCATGAAGCTGCGAGATGTGTGGCAGGGTGCGCCAGCGACGAATCAGCGGACAATTTGTTCCTTCATTGTGATGTTTTCGGTTCCTTGTGGCAGCTAATCAGGTCTTGGATTGGCATCACATGAGTCGACCCCAACAATATTAATGATCATTTCTTTCAGTTTATTCATTATACAGGTCACTCGAAGAAGCGTCGATCGTTTCTACAACTTTTATGGCTTTTGTGTGTTTGACAGGTTTGGAATGAGCGTAACAACAGGATTTTTAACAACATCCAAACCCCCATTATGCAGCTTTTGGATAGAGTTAAATACCACTCGCTTTGGTGGTTGAATGCTAATAATATCACGTTCATGTACGGCGGTGGTTGGGCCCTTTTTTGTGCTTGGGTATCGACTGACCGTGTTTTTGTAATTATTATACTTGACTGATTGTTTCTTGGGGTGGTTTCCTTGGTACACCTTGTGCTAGGGAGGTATCATCACCTTCGTTAATATATTCCATTTTTTATTTTTCAAAAAAAAAAATAATATATATGTTCTTTTAAAAAAATAGTATATATGTATCATCATATTTCCTAGACAAAACTTTTTTTTTTTTTACAAAACATGATATCTCAAATGATAATAGTATACATGTTTTATCATCAATAAATTAAAAACAACTAGTATTTTTTTTAAGGATCGTGAATAACTCAAATGAGATTACGTAATAAGACGTAGGAAGTATATCTGTATGGTCTTAAATATTGTCAACAAATGTATGGTCTTAAACGACAGTTACATGAGACATTGATGAAGTATTAATTTATTTGCAGAAGTTTCAAAATTTTGTGATGCTACTGCCGTCTGCTCCAATGGCTGTGGTGAAGTTTAAGACATTTTCATGGACCTTAAAAATTGTTTTTATTTTAAGATAACTAACAATGAAATCTTTGGATTTTATGTAGGTTTATTCTTATTAATAGTGACTACTAGGTAGGTAGTGTGTCCTACAACAGTCCACTAATATGTTAGCCACAATACTATCCATTAATTTGTTTCTTCTTCTCATTTTGTTGTATGTTGTTAATTTATTTTATAAGAAATATGTTGTTAATTTCTTGTGTTTGCTATTTATTTGTTTGTTTTTACTATTATCTTTTGTCACTTTGTGTGCATTTGTTCATTTTGTTGTTAGACGTTAGTTATGCAGATTCCTATTTTATTTTTATGCATACATTGACTTTTATTTTTTAAACTAATTTTCTACTCAATCCAATCTCACTTTTGTTTTGTAATTAAGTTTCTTTAGGCAAGCTATCGATCCTTTAATTGGAAATTAATAAGCTTACGTGAGCTATACGTACCTAATTGAGAAGTTGTTACAAATAAATAAAGGCCAAAGTTAGTATTCCAAATCAAGATTAGTACTCCACAGCGAAAAGGTACAAGGAACATTCTAAAAAGTGCAATTGAAGTAAATGAATGTATGATGTTTTTTATTTTTGAGGCATGAATTTATCTTGCTATAAAATGTCAAGATGTAACTCTTCTTCCAATCTAGGCATATAGAATGTATTATTGTCTTGATTTCGCTTCCTACAAGGTGGAAATTCATATTTTACATGGGATTTCAATGGACCTAATATGTTGATACTTAACAATGAATTAATTTTTCCATGAGCATTAGTATTATAAATTTATAAGGTCATTTTTTCATGCCATGTCCCTCGTTTCCACGGCGACTGCATCTCTTTGAGTGTCTACTACTCTGTCTTTAATTTGTTTCAGTATGAATGCGAGTAGAATGTGGATGACCTTTTAGATCTCTTTGCATGGGTATTGTGGCGCAATTTCATTCCATTATACTCGGATTAGTGTGATTAAAGAGAAATTGTTTGGAACTCCTCTCTCTAAGTGCTAAAACATATTGTAATGTGTAATGAGGAGAGACATACATCATGAAATTGTGGTGAATAGTCAAACAAGTGGCTATGACATGTAAATATGGGTAGTGAAATGTCTGAAATTCACCACAATCATATCATTGTATGTCGAGGTCTACCTTATGTCCCCGTTGGTCAGCCGCTTATTGGACGAACTACTCCTTGAAGTTGAAAATGCCTTGTCCTCAATTGTGTAATGTATAAGACACAATGCCAATTGTTGTTTAGGTGACTAAGAGGTTGGGTTGGGGTGTGACCAACATACTTAAGAGTAATTTAACCCAAAAAAATGTCTTTGTGTAGGCTCGATGTGGACTATGTAATCCATTTTGACCACTCTAGTTAAGGGTAATTTCACCTAAAAAATGTCCGACCAAAATAAATAATCATTTATTTAAGGAAAGTATTTAACTTTATTATATTCTATATAATGGTATAGATTAATGTCCGACCAAAATTTAGTGTTCACGTTGTGAAGTACGAAAATTGCTCTTCTCCTATACAAAATTGCTCACTCACATATAAATTGACCAAAATACTTTTAATGTGAGTTAACTCACGTTCAGTATACTCAGCGTGAGTTAGCTCACGTTCACGTTGCATATCAGCATGAGTTAACGCATGCCGAACCCCAAACATGAGTTAACTCACGTTGGGTTCATTTCTCAAACATATGAAACTCGCCTATTGCCATGCTACAAGCACGCTAATTAAAAAGGAGTAAATAGGTAATTACCCCCTTGAAATTGTAAGTTTTGTCAATTACCCCCCTGAAATTTCACAACGTTAATCAATTTACCCCCTCCGTCAAATTTTTCTATTTGTGAACATGATGTTTTGCAAATACTCCCCTTGAAGTTTTGCACTTATGTGCAAGATTCCCCCGAACTTAAAAATTTATATTATTTTTTATTAAAGGCAAACAATTAAAAGTTAAATATTAAAGCTAACTATTAATTTTGGAGTTTGGGAAAACTACATGCACATATACATCAAAATAGGCTTGTACATGTTTGCTTTTCCCATAGTTTTTTTATAAAAAAAAAAATTGGGGAAGGAAAAATGCGTATTTTTTAAAGTGACAATAATGGTTATTTTTACAACGGTCCTGAGAGAATTCACATTCATCAATTTGAGTTTACCAGGCTTAGGGTTAGCATGAGTAGCAATAAGGAGAAACAAAGTCACAATTAAGGAGTGTGTTCCACCTTCACAAGACAAGAACAAGATTAATACATAATTAGATGTGAACTAATTTTCTTGTATAAAGCATGACACGAAGCCTTTTTTTCATTTTGATACTAAAACAAGCCAAGAACCTTGGAGCATAACTCACAATTCATAGAATAATATAAAGGCTTTCCATTTCCCAAATAGTTCACATAGTCTAAGATTTAAGGTTTATGCATTTTCCTCTAATATGACATGCAATGTGAAAAAGAAAAGACCAAACCTCAAATTAGTTCATATTTTTAAGATGGTATCATTCATTCACTTCTCCATATTAAATTTAATAAATCAACCATCAAGGAAATCACTATGTTACCTTTCTATCTTATTTTCCCCTAAATAAATAAATAAAAAAGAACAACAATAGTTCTCATTACACATAAAAAAAAATATAAATTTTCAAGTTTGGAGGGCATTTTACACATAAGTGCAAAACTTCAGGGGAGTATTTGCAAAACGTCATGTTCACTAACAGAAAAATTTGACGAATGGGATAAATTGATTAATGTTGTGCAATTTCAGGGGGGTAATTGATGTTTTGTTAATTTCGGGGGATAATTGACGAAACTAGGGTAATTGCCTATTTACTCAATTAAAAAGGTATTTATGGATGAAAAAGGGTGTATGTGTTGAGGGAATGGTGGGACAACCCCACTAATTAAAAGACAAATTCTGTATTCACCAAATTCATACGAGAATATGTGTATGTGTTGTTTTAATAAAGTAAATTAACTTTTCCCCCATTTATTAAAGAGGAAGATGTTATTGAGAAATAAAGTTTGCCAAATCCTTTACAAGCAGCAGCAGCTTCAGCTTTAGCATTTTCAGTTGGTGCAATGGTGCCACTTTTTTCAGCATCTTTCATTAAAGATTATAAGGTAATTATAAGGTAATCAAGGGTAGGTGTTTGTTTTGGGAGCAGCATCTTTCATATCCAGTGTTGGGGTTCGGCGTGCGTTAACTCACGCTGATATCCGGCATGAATGTGAGTTAACTCACTCTGAATATACAGAACGTGAGTTAACTCAGGTTGGAGTATTTTGATCGGTTTGTATGGGAATGAGCAATTTTATATGGAAGAAGAGCAATTTTCGTGTAGTACTCACAAAGTACAAGTCAAAGCCCCACATAAAAGGCTTCATATATCACACATAGCCCAATATAGGAAAAGACTCATTAAATGAAGGGAAAAAAACATGATTTATGTTCTTCCCCAGGACAAAACACTCGCGCTCTGCAGTCTTGCCCAAAATGCTCCTGCGCTAGTTAAGTAATGATGCGTGAGTTAACTCACGCTAGTTAATAATTCCAAAAGGACAATCGCGTTTTTATTGCTGCCTAGCCAAGATGCATTTCAATCCAAAATCAGAAGTTGGCCAAGTTGCATTCAATGAAAAAGAAGATGGATGAGGTGAAGTTTTGGACAAAGAACACATGTTAAGATGGCTATATTAGCCTATGATTAGGTGGCGACCACTATTGTCTAAAAAGCTTAAGAAAATGTCCACTTGTTCAGCCGAGAGTTGCTTGCTGCAGATAAAATTCTCTAATATGAACTAGTGGATAGAACAAGGTTGCTTGCTGCATGGTAATTACAGCTGAAACGTGATTATACTTTTGCAATTGTTAACTAATGTGAGTTAATTCACGCAAGGGGTAACATCTGCGTGAGTTAACTCATGCGGCGTGACTTAAGTCACACATGTGTAAAATTAAGTCATGTTTGATTTACATTTGCGTTAGTTAACTAGCGCAAGGGCATTTTGGGCAAGGCTGCAGGGTGCAAGTGTTTTGTGCCGAGTGAAGAGCCGAAATCAAAAAACGTAATTATGAAAATGAATCAATTATGTACTTTAATCTCAATGGCTTCATATTTTTTGGATAGATAGACAAAATGAAAATAATTTTTAAAAACTCACACGAGTGGAGGAGTCATGGTATGAATCCTGATTACAACATCTGACCTAATAATTTTAATATTTTTATCGGTTGAGTTACGATTTATGACGTCTTCAATTTTTTTTAAGTCAGAAAAAAATAGTGGTCAATAACTTCAAACATAAATATTCATCTTTATTTATCATATAATACTTAAACCCCACTTAATATATTTTTAAAAATATTTTATAGTATAAGTAATTTTAAAATGACAAGTTGTTCCCACCTCTTCCCTCCAAATTTATCGATCCAAACATACCCTTAATTTCATTTACTTCTTTGTACAGAAAAAAACCAGGTACATGATCTCCCCTACAAAAATCAATGAGTGAGTGAACCAAAATAATTGTCACATATGGAAGAAAGTGAGGTGTACCTATATATAATGATTGTAAGTGTTTGGAAGGGCATGCACATTTCCAGCTATTTGTGAGGCCTAAAACAATTGGCTTGAAATTTGAATCAGAAAGGCTGGCACAGGCAATGCCATGTGCTAGTTGACTCTAATGCCTGCAGCCACAAACCTCTTTGCCGTGTAGTATTCTATGTGTCCATTAATTATGCACTAAATCTAAATTCACACATATCTCACGAATCAAATTGATTTCTTTTGATATGCAATTGTGGAACCAAAATTGACCATTCAATAATGAGATGAGAGTCAAACTTGCTGAAGAAGAAAAAAAAAATGTTTATCAATGTGACATATCATGGGATTATAGGACTACATACTCATAAGAGAGGTAGAGAGTATAGTTCTTTCCCCAATGTTGTGTCATTATCTTATCTTATACTATAATAGTTACATACATTATACCTTTAAACAACCAACAAGACATCCTAATCATGATTCAATTGATTTAAACCGCTTGAACTAAGACGAAATTGAACTGCTCGATAATCGAACCACAAACGTTACCGGTACACAATTCAAGTTAAACAGTCAAGTTTGGTTTTTAAATCATTAGTTCCTATCCTAGAGGAATTCCTTTTCAAGTGTCCAAAACTTGTATAACTATAATCCTGGAAAAAAACTTTAGGAATTTATATGTCCAATAACTTGGGAATTAAAAAATAAACATGCAAAAGGGGGAAAATATAATAATGCTCAATCTGAAAAGGTGTCTAAATGTTCCATTAAATATATAATTTAGAACTATATGTTATCTATATTATATTGATAAAATGCAAAATTCATGTACATGTAGACTTGACAAAATGGAAGACTACAACCATTGTCACCTAGGTCCAGAAAGTTCAATGGCTTCAATAATAAAGGAAGGTTCTTCATGAACATCGCTATAATTTTGAGAGAAACTATGAGTCCTTTCATCATATAGGTTACCCCCTCCTTGTGATTCCTCTGGCCTCACTGACAATCCAATAAGACCTTCAAGAATCTTCAAAACTTCTGACATCTTTGGCCTCAAACTAGGAAGAGATTGAGTACACTGTAAAGATAACTCGACCGCTTTCTCTAACTCTGCCGGATCATAACATCCTTTTAGATCCCTGTCAACCAACACTTCCAGCCGCTTCTCTTCAAATAAAGTTCTGGCCTGCATGATTAACCGATTTAAGCGACTTACTCAAAATCTATGGTCAATACAGACTTCTGGATAAAAAGCTAAAAGTCATGAATTTCATGAAACTATATTTCGAACACCATACACAACAAGCTTCATTTTTTTGTTAGCGAATGCCGTTAGGTATTAATATGTTAAGTCAGTGGTCAGGGATAGAACTGTAAACTTTCTTAAACACTTTCGACTATTCCAGCTCAACCACTTTAGCTACTCCTTCAGGACGATTTTGACAAGCTAGTTTTTATGCAATTTTAATTAAAAAGCATAATATGGTCTTAAGTCAAAGGATTTTTATAGCCATTGTGTAAGGATCAAGAGGACAATGAAGACATATACAACCCGAAAGGTGAACTTTCAAACAAAATTGATAGTTACTTACCCAATCAAGAATCATTCCCTTTTGGACCTGAACATTTCCGGCATCCAGTGCTTTTTGTCCTGTTATGAGCTCCAAGAGTAATATGCCAAATCCAAAAACATCTGTTTTTTCAGAAGACTGTCCAGTTGAGAGATACTCGGGGGCAATGTGTCCTACAGTGCCACGTACCGCAGTAGTTACATGTGAATCCCTTTGATCTAAGAGCTTAGCAAGACCGAAATCTCCCACCACAGCTTCGAAACTTTCATCTAACAAAATGTTTGCAGCCTTAACATCCCTGTGGATTATTTTTGGATTGCACTGTTCGTGCAAATATAGAAGCCCGCGTGCAGCCCCAACAGCAATGTGCATTCGTCTGTCCCAATCCAAACATGGTTTTCCCCGGAAACTCTCTGCTCAAGAATAAGAGAAAATCAATTAAACTCTATAGACAATAGATCGCAGCAGAGGGGGAAATGTATTTCATATAGAATATAGATTTTGCATTAATTTTGGAGGTACCAAAAGATTTTTCTATAAAATAGATTACTAGATAAATATTTTAATAATTATTACAAACCTCTTAAGCGATCAGCAACACTGCCATTGGGCATGAACGGATATACGAGTAATCTTTCCTCTGGTGTCATACAAAATCCATAAAGACGCAAGAGGTTACGATGTACAGCCAAGCCAATCATCTCAACTTCGGTTTGAAACTGCACTTCTCCAGTATAATTAGGATCTTTAAGCCTCTTTACTGCCACCAGCATTTTGTTTGCAAGGCATCCTTTGTATACAACACCAAAACCACCTTGTCCTACGATATTTTTTGAAGTGAAATTTCCAGTAGCAATTTGCAATTCACGGAAGGAGAACCTTTTCAGATGACCAATCCCAAATTCACAATCTTGCTCCACTGCAAATGTAAAACAGTACTTGTCAGAATATGTTCATGTTTTGAAGGCAAGAAAAAAGAAAAGAAGTTCATTTCAGGAAGTACCATAAGATGAATAGAGGATGCGTGATTTGTACCAATGCAACCAATAGACGAGTAGCATCACTGAAATTACAAATGCGCAACTAAAGCCAATAACAGCAGAAAGCACCACGTGGTGATGACGGCTGACCGTCTTAGATGACCCTGTATCTGCAAGTGAAAACATCTTTCACTTCTACTTCAATTCACTAATTTATTAGGATTTTGTAGATGCAAGTTAAATGTATAATACCATTTACTGGCTTCGAACCGCCCATACAAGTTTCTGAGGCTGATGTACAGAGGAAGTTGTTTCCTGAAATACTACGAACAAAAAACAGTAAAATGTCAAGCAAGACATTTATGATAAAAACGGTAAAGAAAAATCAGTACAAGTGTTTTTTTCAATATGAATATAAGAATTCACATGGAAAATATGAGACCAAATCTTATACCATGATAAAACTCACCTAAAGCCTTTTGCTAAAAATTTTGGAGTAGGACCACTAAGATTGTTGAATGACAAATCCCTACAACATGTAGAAGGGTTATTAAACCAAGTATTAGCAACAAGAACGTCGTTTAATAGGAAAACTGCTACATAGGAAAAAAAAATAAAAAAAAAACTGTGACAGAGTGCATACAAGAATGAAAGTCCTGTGAGATTAGCAACAAGTTGAGGGATCTGTCCGGATAGTTTATTTTTGCTGAGCCGCCTGAAATACTTGGCATGAAAAAATTAGGAAGTAAACAAGTAGAGAAAGGCTAACAAGTTATATAATAAACAATCGCCGTCGCTGAATCTAATTTTCAAGCAACACTCACAAGTAACTAAGATGAGTCAAAGAGCCCAAAGAACTCGGAATGTTCCCAACAAGCTGGTTCCCGGAAAGATCAAGGGTTTGAAGCGCTAACAGGTTTCCTATCTCGGCCGGGATGGGACCAGATAACTGATTGTTCTGCAATAACCTAAGATAATACGACGAAAAAACTCAGTGATAAGTAAAGCTGGGTAATGCAAATAAAGTCCTGAGATTGCAACTCACAATGTTCGGAGGTGACTCAAATTTCCAATTCCGGAGGAAATTATTCCAGATAAACCTGCACTGGCCATTTCCCTGACAAACACCACATATCAATAACTTTACAAACTGAACAAGTAATTCCATGAATAACATTAACACCTCAACTATCAGAAGAACCGATAGTATCAGAAAAACACCAGTCGTTAAGATGACAATGCTAAACTGCAAAATCTGTTACATTCCTCACAGCCAAAAAAATTAAATTTTGGAGGAGCCAAAATTGATTCAAAAATGTGAAGTATTAATTGACTTGAATGTTTATGTTATTGAGTAGAATTGATTCTAACATGAAGCTAGAAATTGGAGTTTTAGTCTCTACAATTGATTTTTCACTCTCGAATTTATTGTTCAGCTCATTCTTACATCTAATTTACATTTATAACTCACTTTACATTCAACTCACTTATAGCTTATATCTATTTTGCATAATTGATTAATTCAAAATCAATTTTTGTCACTACTGAACCAAACACACACTTACAAAATGAAACCAGAAAACACACTTACAAGGAAATGACATAACCCTCAGAAGAGCAACCAACCATGTTCCAAGTACAAGGATCAACCGAATTAATATCCCAACCATTCATAACATGCAACCCATCATTCATCTTATTCTTCATTGACATCAAAGCAGCCACTAAAACATGTACAAAAACAAAACCAAGTTAGCACAAACAAAAAACAACAAAACAAAACAAAACAAAACAATCTCTCACAGTTGAAAATGTGAATGAAACCTTCATAGTTAACACCCTTTGGAGAGAGAAGACTTTGACTACCCTCAACAACCATTAACACCAAATGTAACAGAACAAAAAAGGTAACAAACCAAACAAACACTTTAACACGTTCCATGAAACATAAAAAACTGATTCAAGTAGTGGGAAACAAAAAGGTTTGAAACTTTTTTAGTGGGATCTTCTGTTCTAAGCTTTTGATATAAATCTAGCTTCTTGCCTTGAAAGAAGTGAAGTTGAAAAAGATAAAAGAAAATATTTAAAAAAATTAAAAAAGGAAAAAAAATCATATTTTTTTACCGGAGAAAAGTATCAAACATAACAATATTGACATTTATCAGTTGAGTTAGATGTTACGGATAAAAAAAAATGTATTAATAAGAAGATGGTGACTCGTGATGTGGGAACATGGCAGTGTTTGTCGAATGGTTATGATCACGTGATAGTTATGTTGTGGAAGTGTCGTGTATTGAGAGAGTTAAAACTGTTGGATTTAAGGTGGTGATTAGAAATGGACGGTGGAGATGTGATTTGGTTGTTGTAGTAAAACGAGGTGTGAGTGAGTTTGCGTATGGTAACGGACAGTCATGGCGCGAAAATTTATTTTTATAGTTTTGTGATGTTTGGACATTTTGGGAATTGCATGTCTCGGAGCTCGAGGTTCTCTTACTTTGTTTGACTGCCAGCAGCATTATTGTTAGGACTAATTTTCATATTAATTTGCATAATGTTTTTTTTTTTTTATGGATTATAAATTTGCATAAGGTGGTGCTGGAATATTATGATTTGTACACGTACTAGTACTAGTGACACAGAAAAGAGTAATAAGGAAAGTTTTTTTTTTCATACCCTACTT
>Ga0228710_1007771_pt1 | contig 15693 bp, 6 predicted proteins | sample MedpolnodulmetaG_FD_177995 | JGI IMG/M metagenome (GOLD analysis project Ga0228710, IMG submission 177995) | Root nodule microbial communities from Medicago polymorpha collected in Santa Monica, California, United States - pink nodules | ecosystem: Host-associated > Plants > Roots > Nodule... | reverse complement strand
AAAAAAAGAAAAAAAATCCCTTTTAGGCAAAAGTGAGAGAATTTGAAGGAAAGGGAGAGAATGGTACCTCTGAAAAATGAAAACCTTGAGCTCACTAGGTGTTGACGTAGTGATAGTTGAGACAGAGGCGGTCGTCAAGTTCACGACGGAGGTGTGGCGGCAACTGGCTTGGATAGTGACAGCAGGTAAATGGGAGGGAAAAGAAAAGGCTTAATTGCACTTTTGGCCCCTTATCTTTTCAAAAGTTGCGATTTTGTAATTAAAATACAAAACAGCCCCCTATGTATTGGATCTTTGGCAGTTTTGGCGCCAAGGCCACTTTTGACTTAGTCTTCGGTGACGTGGCACCCCCTAACTAATTACATGTGGCACCTCACTCAAGGATGTGGGTGCCATGTCAGCGAAGATTAAGTCAAAAGTGGCCTTGAGGGCCAAAACTGCCAAAGATCCAATACATAGGGGGCTGTTTTGTATTTTAATTAGTTAGGGGGCCAAAATCGCAACTTTTGAAAAGATAGGGGGCCAAAAATGCAATTAAGCCAAAAGAAAATGATTGAATCTCTTCGTGTTCTTTATACAGTGTTTCTTTTTATTGATTTTAATAAATCTAAAGATTTTGATTTAGGAAAATTTATTCTTTTTTTAAAGAAGAAAATATATTGACTTAAATACACTTTTAATCCTTCTATTTTAACTTAATCGAAATTTTAATCCCTATATTTTCAAAACCATTATTTTGGTACCTTATTTTACATTTTTTGGGTTTTTATAATCTTCATCAATTTTAGTGGTTTGTCATTAACACTAATGACGTGAGAGTGTGTGATGGCTACTTAAGTTTCTACGTCATAAACAAAGATATAAATAATGCTGACAACTTCCTTATCCATCAATAAAAGATGGGTAATACAACCAATGTTGAGTTGGTACCAATCAAATTTTGTTTTTAACAAAAACAAAACGATATTCATTCATTCAAATCGATAGAGTACATCAGATACAAACATCACTAAAAACGTAAAGGGTGAATCTGCGAACAACTCACAACACCCAAGTTAATAACATACAACGGCAAAATGCCTACAAATAATATGATAAAACCTAAGTCACCGAAATACTCATGCTTTCGGATATGCAATGTTGACGTCCAAATCATTGGTTGATTTTGCAATTGACTGTTGTAGATCTTTCAATAGGATATGAATAAACACCGCGACAAGACGCGAAATCAAACGCCACACAAGACGGTGAACAACACAACGCCGCACTTGGACGACGAAATCACAAAAAACACAAGAGGAAAAACTTGATAGATGTGAAAACCACTTATTTAGATTGAAAAAAAAGGGAAAAAAGATGTAGAGGGGTGATTATAGGTCAAAAATGACCTAAAACCACCCATCCTCGATGAACGAAGGAGAAAAAAAAGTTTAGAGAGAAGTTGGAGTTTCAATTATTTTTAATATTATATAAATACATGGTTTTGATTGGGACAACTCAAAATAGGTAATTTTACCCACCTTTTATTGATGGGTAAACAAGAATTTCCCATAAAAATTTAATTACATACAAAATGTAAAAATTTATTGATTGATAGTTAAAAAAACAAAATTAAATTATAATAAGAAAATGAATCAAGTTTGATAACATGAACCCTAATTTCTAAAATCTCTAATTTCTTCAATCTACTTTTCCTTTCTCATTTTCGTTTGTGCCAAACGAGAATGAAAGCTACTTCACTTATTCGTTTTATAACCCTTCCATTATATCGTGGTTTGTGATGGATATCTTATGGCAGATTAAGCAACATACATGGTTGGAAGGTATGAATAAGTGGGACTTGTTTTGCACACAACAAAGATAACAATGTGAGGTTTATGTTTTATGCGGTTCGTTTGGGAGCTGCACAGAGACATCAAAGCCATATTGTAATTGTGTTGAGTGGTTATGAGCCAAAAACACAGTCTGATTGGGATTTGGAGGATCACAAACTTATTGATTGATAGTTAAAAAAACAAAAGTGAATTAAATTGTAATAAGAAAATGAATCAAGTTTGATAACATGAACCCTAATTTCTAAAATCTATAATTTCTTCAATCTACTTTTCCTTTCTCATTTTCATTTTCATTTGTGTCAAACGAAAATGAAAGGTTCTTCACTTATTCGTTGTATAACCCTTCCATTATATCATGGTTTGTGATGGATATCTTATGGCAGATTAAGTAACTTACTCCCTCCGGTCTTATATATAAGAAAAGATTCTTTTTATAGGTTCATTGAATAATTAATGTATCTGCTTTACAATGTAGACCAGATACATTAATTATTCAACGAACTTAAAAAAAAGAATCTTTTCTTATATATGAGACTGGAGGGAGTACATAGTTGGTAGGTATGAATAAGTGGGACTTGTTTTGCACACATCCAAGATAACAATGTGAGGTTTATGCTTTCTGCGGTTCGTTTGGGAGCTGCTCTGAGAACTCGAAGCCATATTGTAATTGTGTTGAGTGGTTATGAGCCAAAAGCACAATCTGATTGGGATTTGGAGGATCACAAACTTATTGATTTATAGTTAAAAAAACAAAAGTAAATTAAATTATAATAAGAAAATGAATCATGTTTGATAACATGAACCCTAATTTCTAAAATCTATCATTTCTTCCATCTACTTTTCCTTTCTCATTTTTGTTTGTGTCAAACGAGAATGAAAGCTACTTCACTTATTCGTTGTATAACCCTTTCGTTATATTGTGGTTTGTGATGGATATCTTATGGCAGATTAAGCAACTTATATGGTTGGAATGAATGAATAAGTGGGACTTGTTTTGCACACAACCAAGATAATAGTGTGAGGTTTATGCTTTCTGCGGTTCGTTTGGGAGCTCCAATGAGAACTCGAAGCCATATTGTAATTGTGTTGAGTGGTTATGAGCCAAAAGCACAGTCTGATTGAGATTTGGAGGATCACTCACGTGGGTGTATGAGAAAAACAAGGTTACAGTGTGATAGAGTTTCGATCGCTCTAATGGAGGTAAAGGACAGGTTTCACGCAATCTCCAACATGAGAAAGAAAAAGTAGATAGAAGTTAGAGACTTTAGAAATCAGGGTTCACAAATGTTATCAAAGAAGTATTCAAATATTCAGTTTTTTTTTTGTTGTCATTATTTTAAAATTAAAATATTGTAGGTGATTGTGTTTTTTATTTTATTTTTTAAAAGATGGTGATTGAGTGATGAGAAATCGTTTCATCTACAAAGTCGTGAAGTCAACTCCTATGTTGTCTTTTGAGTTTGTGTTCATATTAATTAATATGTAATTTTAAATTAGATTTCATTTCTATTTTAATAAATTTTATGCTCTAAAGGTTACTTATTATCTATAATAATAACTAATTTAATGATTTGTGCTAAACATGGATAGACTCGTCAGGTTTTGAGTAATGTTAGTGATTATGTAAATAAATTTTAAAAAAATTTAAAATAAATTAATATAAAAATATAAGAATATAAATATATTTTTTATTATTTTATAAATAAATAGAGTAAATTACACTCCTCTCAAAGATGCTTGAATTACACTTCCCTCATCTCTTATGTTAAAATATACACTCCACTCCTCTCTTATTTAAAACATATTAGAAAACATTTCACTCCCCTCCCCTAAGAGAAGATTGAATTACATTACCCTCCCCTCTTATGTTAAAATCTACATTTTACTCCCTCAATATTTTTTTTTATTTCTAATAATCTAGCAAAAAAAGAAATAATCTAACACACTTCGAAAAAAATAGTATTGCGGGTCTATTTTAATATAATCAAAATTTGAATACATATTTTTTGCTATTTTTAATTCACAATTTCATTAACATATAGTTTTAAACCCTATTATAAAATATAAAACAACCAAAGATAAAATTAAAATATGCGAAAAATTACTAAAGACAATAAAGTATGGTTATTTAAAAGTTAATTTTATACTATAAATTATAAAATTAATAGCAAAATATTTAAATTTAATTATCATTGACATTTAAATTATAAAAGAAATGAATATATTTTTCTTAAATGGTGGTCCAAAATTAGTATATATCATAAAAATATTTATTTATGTTAAAATAGATTAAAGTGCAGTGCATATTTAATTATTAAGGGAGATGATTGTAATTCAAGCATCTTATAGGGAAGAAGAATGTACATTTTAACATAAGAAGGAATGAAGAGGAGTGTAATTCAAGCATCTTTAAGGGGAGGGAAGTGTAATTTACTCTAAGTGTTACTTATTTTTTATGTATTTTAAATTAGATTTCATTTCTATTTTATAAATTTTATTATTTCTAATAATTCCCTCATATTTTTTTTGCCTCTCCTCTGAAGCTCTCAAAAAAATTTCCAAGTTAAATTTGGTGTCCTCTCAACATTGCCAAATCATGTCACGTTGGCCAAATCGTGACACAATTTCTTGGCAAGAAAATTTTTCAAAGATGGAAATCGTGACACGTTTTTACCCAAACGTGACACGATTTTGGTGGTGTTTCAAAATTTGACTGTTACAAAACCCAATCGTGACACATTTTTGGCCAAACGTGACACGATTTTCCCAGCCTATAAATAAACCCACCACGATTTTTATTCCATTCACTTCCAAAAGTTGCCAAACTCTGCCAAAATTTTCCCATAACCCTAACCTTCGAAATTTTCATCCCTTTTCACCAAAATTCTTCATCTTTTCATATTCCAAACACCAAAACACCACAACAAACCTTCATCTTCATCATCATCAAACCCTAAACCATAATCATCTCCATCACAAACCCACATCTTCATCTTTAACCTAACCCTAAACATGGTTGACACAAGAAACAAGCAAAAAGCCACCAAGAAAGCCAAAACCACCAACCCTTGCAAACAACCGGTCAAACCTAAGCCTACAAACGAACCACCCCCATCCGCGAACCACATATTTTTAAACTCACAAGCCCGTGACCGTTTCAAAGACGTCAAGAATTTTAGGGTAATCCAAGAGCGAGTATTTTTGCTCCCAAAGCTTTTGGGGAATCCTGAATTTGAGCAGGCACTAACCGCTAGAGAATGGCACGGTTTGAATGAGATGATTTTTGAGAAAGCTAATAAGACATTGGCCTTGGAGTTTTATGCTAACGCTCAGTTTTCTGGGAAGAGGTATGGGTTGTATGTCCGTGGGAAGGAAATTGATTTCTCACCTGCTGCTATTATGATTTGCTGAAGATTGTTCCACTGGAACAATGCAATGTGAAGAGGAGAAGGGATACTTATGGTAATTGGAATGATGAAGCTTGGGAAGAATTGCTCTTGCAAATGTGTGTAGAGGGAGCTAAGTGGCAAGGAGGGAAACAGATGTTGTTGAAGTCTGACTTCAAGCCGGTCCCCAAGGCTTGGGCATCATTTGTGGTGCAGACACTGGAGGGCACCTCTTGCTCTTCCGAGATTCCATTGACGTGAGTCTACATGATCACTGCTATTATGGATGGTGAACCCATCAATATTGGTGAGTTGATCGCCAACAATATTGCTGATTTTGCTACAGGTACGAAGAAGGATGTGCCTCACTTGAGCCTTATATGTTGGCTTTGTGAGGATGCAGATTGTGATCTCTTTGCAAATGCACCTCGGTTTCAGTTTGTACATGGAGAGGGGAGCAGTCAACAGAGTGCCTATGCACCTATCCATCCTATGTTGCTGGACTACATGTTCGGTCATGCAAACTGGATGAGTGAGGTGTCTGATCAGGAGTATTGGAACCGTCCTAGGTTCAGGCAGGAGTTCACTGAGGCGTTCTGCCTCAACAGGAGGCCTATGACTGGGTCTGTTGAGAGATTTTATGGGTCCGAGGAGGCTATGGACCAGTACTTTGATGTGACAAGAGGCCGAGCTCAGAAGAGAGAGCAGGAGATCAGAGCTGACTTTGCTGCTGGTGGTGCTAGGTCTAGGTATCACTTTGGGGAGGACTCTTTTGCAGAGGAGAACCCTAGCACATGGATTCCTGAGGACCAGATGGAGGATTGAGTGGACTATATATTGATGGTCCATCTCATTTTATGTTTCTTCTTTTGTTTCAGCATTTTTATTATGTATTTTTATGTTTGAACAATTTTATTTGCTTTCATGAAGTTTAACTCGCTTGTACCCCCCGTTTATGTAATTGTTCTTGAACTTGTTTATTATTGGTGAATTTGCTTGTTTACTTGACTTTTTCTAGTTAAGTAACAAATATTTGTTCAAGTGGTATTCCAAAAGTTCAAAAGGATGAGTGACTTGTGTTTCAAAGGCGAAGTGTACGACAGTCAAAGATAGGTAGTCACAACTCCTAGAAATCTAAACACTATAAGGTTCATGGCCAAATTTTATTTTTCCAATTTACTTATATAGAGTATTCCATGCTTTTACATTTCTAGAACTTGCATTGTTTCTCTGCTATCGATTGATCTTTGTCATATACACACTGAGGCAAAAGTGTTTGGTCATGTGAGCCTTTTGAAGCCTACGCTGATGTTAATTGTTATTTTTATCCTTTTCTTAGCCAAATTGAGCCGGTAGGTTTAGATCTTTTTGTTCCGTGACAAACTACATTACAAGCTTAGAGACTTTTAGGATTTATCCCAAATTGTTATATCTGAGTTAGGCATTGTAGAATGTTATTAAATAATAAGTTGGAGGTTGCTATTGGAATTTGCAACCAACTAAGTTTGGGGTGGGGGTACTAGAGAACAAAAGAACTTATGAAAGTTATACACATAAAAATGGTGTATAAAAAAAAAACAGAGAAAATAGAATGAAAAAGGGACAAAAACATTGAAAATCCGAGTAACTTCAAACTCGATTCTCCCAATTGTTACAAGTATTCTCTAGTACCTTCACAAGAATTGTTGTTCCAAAGGTGAGTGATGGATTGAATTTGTGCTTTAACTTCCGTAGGAGTGCCTAACTTATAATTTTGTGCAGCCTACTTATCCAAATATTATCCCACCTTCACCTAAGCACCGTTACAACCCTTTAAGACCTCAAAGTGTGCATTGACATTGATTTTGATTGACGTTTAGAAACTTTTCAGGCGTATGGTAATATGTAGATTGCATGTCGACTGCGTGTGAACCCTTTCATATTTTTGCGTGGAGTTATGAATTGGTGGATACATGCAACTCAAACTAGCTCATCTTTAGCTAGTAAGGAGTCGAACTTTTGGGTACTATCACTTGATCAGGTAATTGTTATTTTACTGTCGATTGTCAATTTTGCAAGTAAATTCCTTGAGGACAAGGAATGGTTCAAGTTTGGGGTAGTGATGACATCTCGTCATTACACAATTTTCGATGTAATTTTCTGAAGAATCTTGGAGTTCACAGCTATTTTGAGCATGATTAAGTACGAAAAACAAGAAAATTGAAGATCTAAAGCAAAGCCAAAAACGTGTCACGATTTGGTATAAACATGACACGATTTCAACAAGCCAAAATATGTTTGATTCGACATTAGCAAAACGTGTCACGATGGAAAAAACGTGACACGATTTCATAAACCCTAAATTGGGTGGTTTGTTACACAAGGCAAAACGTGTCACGATTTACTAAAAACGTGGCACAATTTGGGCGAATTTCTGTGACTATTTAAGCTGAAGACTATTCTGAAAACAAGGGTTACGATTTGAGAAGAGCAAAGTGCGATTTTGAGACTACAAGACGGCTAGGAGGGCGATTTCTTCAACCTTTTACATGTTCATGTATGTATTGATTCCTATATTGATTATGATATTTGTAAACTCGATTGTGAGTAGCTAAATCTATTAGAGATTAGGTCTGAGATGATTCTTTGTAACCCTAATTGAACCATGTTGTTGTGAAACTCTATTTATTGTGAATGATAATATAGTTTTTATTCAATTTAATTGTTCTTAATGATTTTTATATCCTGATCAAATATAAACATGATTTAGTGAGAACGAATGACTACTGACCCTAGCTTTCGACTTAGGCCTAATTGAATTATTGTAATAAACATGGTTAGTTTAGGAATGGATAATCGTTTGTTAGTGATATTTGGTTAACGTGGAAGTAGAGAATCATTCATAAGAATAAGTGCAGTATACCAATTAGGGGAACATCAAGGATTCGAAAGACCTGATCTCATCTCTCTCTTATTCTTTAAAACCAAACTTTATTTTCTGTCGTTACTTTTATGCGATCAAACCAATCAACTGCCTAGTGGCAAATCAAAATAACTTTTATACATCCTAAATAATAACGTACTAGAATTGTTGAGATTAAAAACAGTCCTTTTGGGAACGATATTTTACTATTTCGATAGTTTTTGGTACACTTGTCAATTGTCTATCACGAAGTATAGAGAAATATAAATATGATAGACATTCAAATCTTGCTTATGTTGTTGAAAAAAAATGATGAAAAAGTCTTCTGGTATTCAATCAAGACTCTTTGCAACTTAAAAAAAGTCTTGTGGTATTCAATCAAGACTCCTTGTCATTTTAAAAAAGTCTCGAGGTATTCAATCAAGACTTTTCATCACTTAAAAAAGTCTCGCGGTATTCAAAATCATTCAAATTTTGAAGGATTGTTTAATAAATTGGATTTTGATTGATTTTGTGGGATCTTGGGATTGTTTTTCTTTTAAAATTTTACTTCCTCTCTTCTTCTCTCTTGGTATGTCTCTCTTCTCCTTTCTCTCTCTCTCTCCCTCCCTTCTCTCTCTCTCTCTCTATCTCTCTCTCTCCTCTCTTCCTCTCTCACTTTTCTCCCTTCTCTCTCTCAATGAGTCCTTAAAATTCATAAAATCTTTTGAAATCTTATAAATCCACAAAATCATTTCAAATCCTTTAAAATCTTACGATGTAAATCCATTAAAATCTAAATTGTAAAGTCTTTTAAAATCATGAAAGTAATTAAAATCCTACAAAGTCTTTTAAAATCCTTGAGACTTTTTTAGGCAAAAATTGTTCTTTAAAATCTTAATCCAATACACACCTTAAGTAACGAAAAAGCACAGAAAACATTTGAGTGAGATGAGTATATATTGTGAAAACATCACTAAAAATTTGAAGTCAAAATAAGTACCCAAAATCAATGCAAAATTATTGTTAGGCGTTTTAATTTGCATTCAATACGTTCATTATGAAAAAGGAAGGCATTAAAAAGAAATTGCATTGACTTAGACAACTTGTATAAAATATTAGTACAAACATATTATTATCGAAAAAAATATATCGCTAAAGTAATAGAGACATGAACAAACAGTAGCAATTAAAAAAAAAACAATTGAATAATGATAGAAAGCAAGATTATGTGTGAAGTGTACTTTTCAAAAAAATTAAGGCAAATATGTATAACAGTGATAGACATAAAGATAAGATATTATAAGCCCTCCATCACATGCGTGAACCTAATGACTCGTCTTTGGCAACTACTGGTGGAATATATTATAAGCCTGAAAATATAATTGAAACGTTCAAATAATATTTATTTACTCCCACTAGATAACCAAATCATCACGCATCTGAAACACAATCTTCACCTAACCAAAAATCCAAAGCTGCAAAAGTGAGAGGTTGACTCCAATGGCTGAAATGGCTGTGAGTTTGGCTATTGAGCAACTGCTTCCACTGTTAAGGAAAGAAGCCAATTTGCTTACAGGCATCCACAAGGAATTTGCATACATCAAAGATGAACTTGAAAGCATCCAAGCATTCCTTAAGGACGCCGAAAAAAGAGCTGCAGTTGAAGGAGACAACATCCGTGAAGGGGTCAAAATATGGGTGAAGCAGGTGATAGGAGTAGCTTTTCGTATAGAAGATATCATAGATGAATGTATGATCTATGTACCACGAAAACCTTGTCATCCAAAATGTCCAGAGTCACTCCATAAGATTGTTCAATTGATCAAAACTTTGATCCCTCGCCATCGAATTGGGTCAGAGATTCGACAAATTAAGTCATCTGTTTGTAAGATCAAGGAAAGAAGTGAAAGATATGACTTCCAAATCCAACCTCAAGAATCAAGTGGAATACAAAATGCTAAATGGTATGACCCTCGATTGGTTACTCTTCACATGGAGGAAATTGACGTTGTTGGATTTCAAGAGTCTAGAGAAAAATTGATCGGCTGGTTGGTAAAAGGAAGAGTAGAGCGCACTGTGGTCTCTGTGGTGGGAATGGGAGGGCAGGGTAAAACCACTCTTGCCAAGAATGTTTTTGATAGCAAGGAGGTTAGTGGACACTTTGCTTGTCGTGTATGGATCACAGTGTCTGAATCATACACTATAGAAGGGTTGTTGAGGGACATGTTGCGCAAGTTTTCCCAGTCTCGGGATATTACTACAGAAATGGATAGAAAGTCATTAATCGATGAGGTAAGAAACTACTTGCAGCAAACGAGGTACGTTATTGTGTTTGATGACGTATGGAACATGCATTTTTGGAATGAGATTGAATCTGCTGTAATTGATAATAAAAATGGAAGTAAGATATTTATAACAACAAGGAATATAAATGTTGCACTTTCTTGTAAGAAATCTTCGTTTGTCAAAGTGCATGAGTTGCAACCTTTAACTGAAGAACAATCTCTGGAGTTGTTTACTAAGAAGGCATTTCAATTTGACAAATGTTGTCCAAAAGAGCTCATTGATATATCTTATGATATTGTTAAAAAATGCAAAGGTTTACCACTAGCAATTGTTGCCATCGGCGGTCTTTTATCTTTAAGAGATAAAAATGCAATCGAGTGGAAGAGGTTTTGTGAAAATCTATCCTCAGAGCTAAATAAGGATTCCCATTTAACTGGGATTAAAGAGATTTTAAGTTTGAGTTATGATGATTTGCCTTACCATCTTAGATCATGTTTGTTATATTTTGGATTATATCCAGAAGACTATGAAATTGAGTCTAAGATACTACTTCGTCAGTGGATAGCTGAAGGGTTTGTGAAAGAGGAAAAGGGGAAGACATTAGAAGAAGTTGCGGAAACTTATTTATCAGAGTTGATTAATAGAAGTTTGGTGCAAACCTCTTTGATTAATATTGATGGAAAAGTTAAAAGTTGTCGTGTTCATGATCTATTGCGTGGGATGATCTTTGAAAAATTTGAGGATTTAAGTTTTTGCTGCCATATTAGTGAAGACAGTCAGTCATCCTTAAGTAAACAATTCCGCCGTCTATCAATAGAAACAAATTCTAATGATTTAATGGCAAGTATTGAAGGCTCACATGTTCGGTCGCTGCTTGTTTTCACGGATAAAGAAATAACTGAAGACTTTGTAAATAAAATCACTACAAAATTCAAGTTGTTGAAAGTGCTTGATTTTAAAGATACATCCCTTTCTTTTGTTCCTAGAAATATAGGCAATTTGATTCACTTGAAGTACTTAAGCTTCAGAAACACAGATGTAAAAAGTCTTCCAAAATCCATTGGCATGCTCCAAAACCTAGAGACTTTGGATGTAAGAGGTACAGATATCCATGAGATGCCAAAAGAGATTAGCAAGCTTAGAAAGCTACTACATCTTCGAGGTTATACAATGTCTTTCATTAAATTGAAGGATGCTATTGGAGAGATGACATCTCTACAATCATTGCGATATGTTTTATTAGATGCAGAAGAAGTAGTAGAGCTATTCCAGGAGCTAAAAAAGTTGAAGCAGTTAAGAGAATTAGGCTTGGTTCGTCTCAGAAGAGAGCATGGAAGTGTTCTATCTTCTTTAGTCAATGAGATGCAACACTTGGAGAAACTACATATTCGAGAAAAACCAACAAACACAAATGAAGTCAATATTGATTTACATTTGATTTCATGTCCACCAATGCTCCGAGATCTTAGACTGTATGGGAAGTTAGAGAAGTTGCCAGAGTGGATTCCAAAGCTACAAAATCTTGTTGAGTTAAAGTTGGAATGCTCCCAATTAACAGATGATCCAATGGAATCACTAAAACATATGCAAAACTTGTTGTCACTCTTTATCGGCCACCATGGTTATGAAGGTCAAAGTTTATATTTTCAAAATGGAGGGTTTCACAAACTAAAGGAACTAAACATTGGAAATTCATCTTCCTTGTGTTCCATCATCATTGACAAAGGATCATTGTGTTCTCTTAGAAAGCTCGAGTTATGGCGTAACACCAAACTCAAGACTGTACCTACCGGCATCCAACACTTAGAGAAGCTTAAAAATCTCAATATTTGGGATATGCCAACTGAATTTGTGCAAAGCATTGCTCCAAATGGAGGAAAAGAGCACTGGATCATTGAGCATGTGCCCTTTGTAGAGTTTTATCCTCCTGGCGGCAAATCAGTTCGATACTTAAAGACAAAGAACTAAGGTATGGTACTTTTCTTCCAAATAATTTGTAATATGTTTTGGTTCTGTCATCAAACAAACTATATTCTCTGCAGTCAGCTTTATAGTTCAATCGACTGTAGAGGATTCGGGTTAGTCATCAAAGTACAAACTCATTTATCTCCTAAATTAATTTCTCTATTTGCCTCACTTTACTTTTCTTTTGAATTTTTTTTTTCTTTCTAAAAAAACTATATCAATAATTATAAGTTTTTAGCATTCAGTTTCCTCAAAAGCTTTTTTGCTGTACTCCTTTCATACTGAACAGAGAAATCTTCAGTAATATTTAGTAATAATTTGTTGTTAATTGGTAGGTGGTTGGCTTCCGGTGATTGCTCCAAGTGTACTTTTACAACCGTTGCGGCACGTCTGTTCCAAATGAAAAAAATAATGTATTGTCTTTCTCTAATAATGGTATATGAAACCTCAGTTATTTTTTTTGAAAACTCAAGGTTATTGATTCAAGATTCTTGGTTTTTTTTTATTTGAGATTTGAGTTCCTTGTAATGTATCATGTATGAAATATGTTGTGAGAGCTTTTTTTCTTTCAAGGATTGCAATACATTATTTCTTTGTTGATTTACCTTTTCTTATAGAATAAGAAAAGTGAAGTTTTATTTAATATATGATTTGTTGTTCTATTGTTTAGTATGCTTTGTACTACATTACAATTATACTATACTACCAGTTTAATTAAACATAACTGGAATTTGTTTTAGATATTTCTAATTTATGCAGGGACAGTTATGAATTTGGATCCCTCTCCACTTTCCCTCTACATTTTCCCTCTTATTTTCTACTTAATCTGTGTTCCTAGCTCTTTAACTTCCTCTTTGGAGTGTTACAACTCTATAGAGCTATCCTAAGTTTCTCTGCACTTACTAGTTTTTAAGTCTCTATTAATAAAGGGCAACCCGGTGCACTAAAGCTCCCGCATACGCAGGGGCCGGGAAGGGGTCCCACCATTTTTGGTGTATTGTAGGCAGCCTGACCCTGGTTTTTACACAAGAGGTTGTTTCCAGGACTTGAACCCGTGATCTTTCAGTCACATGTCAACAACTTTACCAGTTGCGCCAAGGTTACCCCTCTAAGTCTCTATTAATATCAGTGTATATTCTTTTGTGCTTGTTCTATCAATAGAGAATAACTAAATGGCCAATCCTCTACATAGAAGAAGCACTTTCTGACATTGACATGAATGAAACAAATGGTACGAGAGAGTTTTCTCAAGGATGTAGACTCGCTAAAGAAGATACTAAAATTTTAAAATGAATGACTTATGTTACAAAATGATTTAGGCAAGGGCCAAAAGAAAAGTCTCTTTGAACCTCGATTAAACGTGGTTGTTTCTGATTCATCGAGAATAAAACAAAGGCTTCTGATTCATCAAGAATAACACAAAGACTATTACTTTCCTCATCAGTAATAATTTCAAGTTATAACTTATAACAATAGGTAACATGGCCAGATAAGTTATCTCCGATCTATCTGAGCTCTAGGAATTTCATTATATATCTCCTACCATTTAAATTTTTTTATATTTCATCTATTTCAATCTTTCTGATCTACCTCTCTTTTACTTCATTGTTTTTCAATTAAGTGGCACAAATTACTTATAAATGGTCTATTTCACTTATTTATTTTAGACAATTTTTGTTTTGCAGTAATCTAAGACAACAACTTAGTAGTGTCACCAAAATCCATATGCATTTTAATATCTTCTAAATTATTAATAAAAAAACTCCAACAAAACTTGCCCGTGCAATGCACGGGTATGTATAACTTTTGTTGATCATCTTAGAATATTGTTGTAGTGTTCTACTGTATAGATTGTATAACCTTTTGCTTGAATGGCTTCTAAGTAGGAACTTTAAATATTTTGTTATCTAATGATAGTGTATTTTTTGTTATTAAGTGAGTTGTGTATGTCTTTCTGTGTAACTTATTTTGATAGAATAAAATAGTTAGTTAAATTTTGAGTTTATTTTCTTTCTTGTGATAATAGTGTAGATATATCTTGAAATGCATTTTTTTCTTTTTCGACAAAGGATATCCTTCTATTTGAGACTATTATTATGTATATCCTTCCTCTTACCTTAGCTTATTACGCATTTTGCTAAATAGTTGAATAAATTAAGGTCATCGCCAGTTATTATTAGATTGTCTTTTGACCTCTTGAAAATTGTTTGATCATTTCCTCTAGTAGCAATGATTGTGGATATTCATGTGGAAGAAGATAGTTTTAATACAGTCCTATAAATATTGGAAACAATTTTTGCATGTTGCTTATTCCTTTCTACTTGTTAGACAAGTTCTTATTGTCTTTCTCTGTTGGAATTTAAACTTAGATATTCTGTTCAGAAAATTTACTTATGTTTCCAAATTTAATTCTACTCTTTCTTGAAGAAATGCATTTTTATTAGAAAGTTTCTTTCATTTTTAGACCCATTGATATCTTTATCCTCAAAGTTATGGTATAGTTTTGATCGTGATTTCGTCTCTTTAAACTTTTCACACTAAGTACATTTGAAAAATGATAAATAATGTCTCTTTCTCTATTTTTTTTATCCAATTTCGAGGACGAAATTCTTTTTAACGAGGGAAGAATTGTAACACCCCAAATTTTCAGTTATCTTATTTTAGTAATATTATGACTACCCATTATTCATATATGCTTGTGTGCTACGGTGAGACTATTTTCTCTGTGTTTGCCTTTATGTAATTGTCTTAATGATTAATAACATTATTGAATATTGATATTAAATTCATTTATATGTTATTTATTATTCTATTTAAAAATATATTAGTTTTATACTATTGTCATACCTCAATTTTGACCTTTTTTCTTTTTTTCATTCTAAAATTTTTACAAAAAATCAACAAACATTTATCTTACGCTAAATGCATTTCCATGAGTTTTTTAGTTACTTGTTTTTCAAGTTAACTTCAAATTCTTTATTTTTTTATGCATATTTTTATTTATTTATTTTTTACGTTTTTTATTTTGTTACTTCGTTCTCAAGAAAACTTAATTTCATCACACCAAACATTCCAATTTCAATTCCTCTCATTTCCATTGCATTTCTAATCACAAAAATCACAAACTTTAAACCATTTTGTTTTATTATTTTCAAAGTTACAAAATTCATTTTCAAAAATTCAAAAAACACAAACTTTAACAAATTCACCCAAAATGCACATTCCACTCCCATTTCATTTCTTTCCCCACAAATTATGCATCTAGATTCTTCTTCACATATAACACCTCATCATTATCCAACACATCATCACTCATCACCAAAAATCATCCAAAATA
>Ga0228710_1007769_pt1 | contig 15700 bp, 7 predicted proteins | sample MedpolnodulmetaG_FD_177995 | JGI IMG/M metagenome (GOLD analysis project Ga0228710, IMG submission 177995) | Root nodule microbial communities from Medicago polymorpha collected in Santa Monica, California, United States - pink nodules | ecosystem: Host-associated > Plants > Roots > Nodule... | reverse complement strand
ATTAATTAATATAAAAAAAAAAAAAAAAAAAAACATTTCTCCTTGTAAATATCACATTTAAATGAATGCATCCATCCAATCATAAATTATTATCTTATGTTGAGTTCAATTTTTAACTACAATAAATTTTGTAAAATCAATCTACTCAAAATTATTTTTAGCGATGGCTGACTAAAGTGGAAAGATTACAATGTTCATTAGGTTAATGAATTATACCCTTCTCATGAGGTTATCAATATTTTGGTCCACCACACACACGTGTTGTTAAAGGCTAGAAACATTTCGAGTTTTTTTAATAAATCCATGGCGGTAGGGCCTGATGATTGACAATAAGCATACTGATTTTATGCTGAAAACTCCAAATCCCATCCCACCCATTCCATTTCATGCTTGGTTGTCACTACTTTGAAATTGCATGGGAAAGAAAGAGGAGACAATGGAATGGAACTGATTAGTAAAATTTGTCTACAAGTTGAAGCTGGAAACGACAGCATTTATTTATGAGTTCATATATCATATATACCACATGTTTAGGGAAAGTGGGTGCGTGTCTCATGTATTCAGGAGGATTTGCCGATGCAATACATACCCATCATCCTATCCCATTTTCAATGTGTCTCTAGATACGTCAAGTTGAAGTTCGGTGAGAAAATATAATAATAAACTTGTAAGTTAACTGTTAGATACTTAGATTAATCAAACTTTGAGAATTTTGCTCACAAGGATGAAGCAACGAGAAAGTAGGGGTTTACACATGCTGAATTGGGACTGGTTTGATAAAAATATAATTTTCAAACTAATCAACTCTCTTGGTTAATTCGGTTGGATATCAACTCATATATAGGATTGAGAGAAAATGAAAACTAAATCAAACCAATCTATAATGATGAACGTGTGCGGTGGATAGGGCTCATGAAACCTCAAGGAAAAAATTTATTCTAAATTTTTTTAACTAAATGAAAACATTTCTGGTCCTTTTTTTTTTTTGACAACAACATTTCTGGTCCTTGAACATTTGAAAAACTATAAAATTCAAAGCACAAATTTAAGGAAGAACCAATATGAAGCACACATCTTATAGTAAGTTATAACCTTTCCGCATTTCTTTGCTATTGACAAATCTTTTTTTAAACAGTTACATAACGGTCCCGTTCAAAAAAAGAATTAAATATAATGGTCAACACAATGCACTCTTAAATCTTTTAATGTATTTTTCTTCTTACATGGGTTTCTTCCATTAAAAGTAATCTTACTCTAGGCATATCATCATTAAATGTGTGTCTCGTTCAATTAAGATTCAAACTTTATTTTACGTCGTTATGAGAGTCTAACCGTTTCTACAGAACCCAATTATAATTGATACTAATGTGCCCAATTCTATTTTAGAAGAAATTGACGAAAGCCTAACTAGTTGTTCCCGAAGGTCGAGGACCTAAAGCCCAATTACTTAGGTCCAATAACAAATCAAGATCAATACCACATTTGGCAGTTTGTGATATAGGAGAAGATGAGTATTTCTTCTATTACTCAAACTGACGCATTCCACCAACTTTAAACCACCGCATTAGAGAGCACCGACAGTCACTTTCTGATCAGGTATGATCACTATCTATTCCAGCTCTACACTCGCATCTTAAACTTTAAAAAACCCAAGGAATAAGTGTTGAAGAGTATACACAAGGTTTCAAAAGTGGTACTGGACTATACAATAGAATGCCGATATTCAATTTCCTGGTCAATTGGATAGTTTTTATTTTGCACTACAAATTGAACGTTGCTTTTCTAACTTCAAAAACGTCATATTGACACATGAAAATGACATTTTTGTCTCCAACAGTAGTTAACTACCGTCGAAAAAATCGACTGCCGCTATACACCAACACCGCATAAAAAAAAAAAAAAAAAACTCCACGGGTAATTAACTACCGTGGAGCATGAAAATTAAAATTTTCAGCTTGAACATAGTACATGTATGTTGTAGAAGCACCGTCAAATTAAGTAAACTTTCCTGCTCCGATGGGACCCATTTTGCATTATTTACTATAATCAATTCAGTTGATTTATTCTTATCTCTTCCTCCTTTCGTCTTCTACCACAAACAAGTCCAACAGAAGTACCTTATTTTCTCTTTGCAATTTCCGGTTCTTCTTCCAATATTTTCTTCTTTCAAATCTTAGTTTCCTCTTCTCACATGTTCAACCAATTAGTTTCCATCTCCTTCAAAATAACACAGGGTCTGTTTTGCAGCACAATGGTATAACAATTGGTTCTTATATCCTTCCAAAAAAGCTCAACAAAATAGGAAGTGTGAGCTAGTATAGCAAAGCAAAGGGTTATTTATCCATCACTTCTTTTTTGTTTTAATAAAAAATGAAAATATGATTGAAACTTTTAATATACTAAAGATGTATGTTGTAGAAGCACCGTCATGATACATTCAAGTTTAAGTAAATCTCTAAAAAAAAATGGTAAAATCCATGCTGCAAGCTAGTTAACTACTGTTGGAGTTTTTTTTTAAGCTGTGTTGGTGTACAGTGGTAGTTAACTACCGCCAGATCAATTCAGCGGTAATTAACTACCGTTGGGGATAAAAATATCATTTACTTGTGTTATTATGAAGTTTTATATGTTAGAAAAACAATTTTCCTACAAATTTGGGTAGTGAGTGGGCATGCACCTCTAACCTGGGCATATCAACTTACCAAATACTCTTGATTGGGTCATTGGCCATCCGTAAAACACTTCACTACGAGATCCACGTGATGTACCTTGCCGCATCAGTGCACACACACTATGACACTATCGCTCTCCAATCAATTAGTGCATGGTGAAGACCAAATAGTAATCCGTCGATGGCACGAATCTCCAAACGATCTGAACAGTATTTTCCACTCATCTCTCTTAAAACCTCCAAGTATAAATTGACTTAGGCATCATATATAAGAATTGTATACACTATTACCATCATATCTCACTCACTTTAATAAAAGTTTGACTTGAACTTTGGAGTTTTTGCAAATCCAACATCATCGTCGAGCATCTTCCATTGACATCCTCCATCACCATTTTCGAAGATTTTCAATAACTATACCTTTTTTTTAAAGAGCTTTGTTTTCATGTTAGATCCTAATTTATTGTCACGTCATCAAATTGGATTATCAAAATTACGAAGTGGTAAAAAATTGTGAAATGGGAATCAAAATTGTGTGATTAAAAATGAAATGTTTAAAACTACGATTTTGCCAAAATATGGAGATAAAAAATGCATATAAGCCTTGATATTTTATGTAATATTAATTCTTTTTGGATAGTTATCTAAGATCTCGAGTTTCCTATACGGTCTAGTCCGCCGCACATCCACCACTTTAATACTTGTTCTCAAATCGTTGATTGCGTATGTGGGAATCGAACCAACAATCGTCCAAAACAGTATAATAGTTAGATAAGTATTCGTTCCTATATTGATATCATTTTCCTTTTTTAGTATCTCTAAAAGTTTTTCCAAATGTTTTTCGTCATCATTATTGATATTTGTTTTTAAGTCAACTCATATGTACTTTTAAAATTTTAAATGATTTTTTTAGTCATGTTAGAACATTTTAAAAATCTCTCTAACAAAAACTTAGTTTTTCTTTTAACGATAGATGAATTAAATATAAATTTCCAAGTTGTGTGTGTAGATTCAGATTTGACTAATCTTATATTAAAAGGTTCTAAATTTTTGTGGGAATATTCTTATATTATTTTGAAAATACGTTAAAAAATGTGAAGTTATTTTGGAGAATTCTTGAACGTATTTAGAGTTTTGTTTACGACTTACGAGTGTCCTTAGAACATTCTTTAAAGTTTTAAAATAAAAAATTTATTTATTCAAAAATTAAATAATTTAATTTTTAATACATTAAATATACATGTTTTTATAAAACTTTAGATAGTTAACGCACTCTATAACACTCATTTTTTATTGGATACAATTTATGAGTATCACACTTTAAAAGTATACCACATTTAAAATAATTTTTTTGTGAAAGATCACATTTAAAATGATAAAATTATCATATATTTCAATCAATAAAAAAGTAGGTATTGTTTAAAAAAAAAGTGAGAAATACATAGAGTGTTATATAAAGTTTTTGACATTTCTTTCTCCCAAATATTTATGCAAAAGTTAGTGTAGCGCGTGGTTGTTATTGTCACAGTAAAAAACGCTGAGGAAACACGTATCTTTAGTCGGCTCAAATGGCGTATCTCAGCTTACGAAAGCCACGCCGTTTGCATACAAACGCGTGTGCACAATGCACTGTACTCTACCCAAACACTACCCCTCAAGGAAACGGTCGAAAAACAACCGACTAAACCGGTACCCAAAAAAGTTGCATTTGAGTTGAATTTAGTGTTCATTACATTACATTTCATAGCCAACTATAGTAGCAGTCACCTAACCCAACCCCAGTCAAATTGTAACCTAGGTTGGGTTTATTTATAGTCACAAACTCACAAGAACTAAGCTTGCCTTTGAACTCCTTCACCATCAACATAACACAACTCTTTCTTTTTCTTCATCCCCACTTTCTCTGTTTGTTTCCTCCTTAGCCTATAAAAATTTGACAGTGTAATGATGTAGAAGAATATAAAAACAGACCAGAACAGTGTTGTAAAAAAAACATATTAATTAGTCACTACTACTTTGATTTGTTGTGTTGTGTGTGTTGGAAGTGTTTGATGGGTGAAGAAGAACAAGTCTTGAGAAAAAACAAAGGTAGACACATGGGAGTTAATGGTGATAAGTGGTTGTATAGTAACTGCTTAAACAATTGTGCTAATTGGCGCTGTTTAAGATACCAAAACTCTCCTTTTAAGTGAAAACACAACAACATAATCTTTGTCTTCTCATCTTTTTTTCTCTTCAGATCTTTATTTTCTCGTACTAATCATATTTAACAACCTTAATCTTATAATTAAAGTACTCATGAAGAGACTTGGCAGCTCTGATTCTTTAGGTGCTCTCATGACAATTTGTCCAACAACAGGTTAATTCATATTTCAGACTTTATTTTGTTTTTGTGTTACATATTAATTCAGACATAATATTCATAGTGGGTGTTTGTTCTTTGTTGTCTTGTCTCAACATTTTTTACAATCTAGCATCTCATGTGTTTAGACCTTTAAAAAGTAATTTTTTTTTTCTTCATTATTTATTTGTCTTACTCCAATTTTTTATGCTTGATTCCTTCCTTTTTATTCACTATATTGCATTACAACTCATCATTTTTAGTTAAATTATGGTCATGTTTGATATTACGGCGAATTTATAAAAAAAAATACGGTGAGCCGGTCTGATTTTTTAAAGTTATACTTTGTAGCTTTAGCAAAATATCACCGTAATTCTGACAAATCAAAAATGATACAAAACGTTCACAACTGAATTAAGCTTAATAGTAACTGTTACTATGTACTTATATGTGTGATTTAATTTGCATTGATATAGAAGAAGAGAGTCCAAGGAACAACCAAGTGTATGGAAGGGAATTTCAGTCCATTATGGAAGGACTAGATGAAGAAGGATGTGTTGATGAACCAGGGCAGAAGAAACGAAGACTAAGTGTGGATCAAGTTAAGGCTTTGGAGAAGAATTTTGAAGTTGAAAACAAACTTGAACCAGATAGGAAAGTGAAGCTTGCTCAAGAGCTTGGTTTGCAACCAAGACAAGTTGCTGTTTGGTTTCAAAACCGTCGTGCTAGATGGAAGACCAAACAATTGGAAAGAGATTATGGTGTTCTCAAAGCCAATTATGATGCACTTAAACTTAATTGTGAGAATCTCCAACGTGACAATGAAACCTTACTCAAAGAGGTATATAACTATACTCCTTTGGCTGTAAAATTATTTTTTTCAAATAGATTGAGTACAATGATACGATGTGTTAACTAGTGTCCATTAAGTATTTGATTATGCAAGTTTCGAGAAATTTTTACTATCTTTGTTTCTTGAACTAGTGTCACAGAAATACTAATGCCCCTCAAACATCGTACACTGAGGGTGCGTTCGAATCTCTTTGCATATAATGCCAGAGAATTACGAGTTCGATTTTACACCTTAGCATATAAAGTGTACCGAAGTATTTTATAAAGTGTATAGTGAAGAATAATATAGAGTACTAAGAAATTTGAATTATGCTTATTTTGGCAGGTTAAGGAATTGAAATCAAGATTGCAAATACAAGAAGAAAACACAACTACTGAAAGCGATGTTTGTGTGAAAGAAGAGTTGATAACATTGCAAGAATCAGAAAACACAGCTTCTGATGAAACCGCCATTCTTAGATCCGATTCTAAGGACTTAAACTACGACTGTTTCAAAAACGGTGATGGAGTTGCTTCACTATTTCCCGCGGATTTCAAAGACGGTTCTTCAGATAGCGATTCAAGTGCAATCTTGAATGAAGAATGCAACGCAACAATTTCTTCATCTGGGGTTCTTCAAAATCACAACTTCTTGATGTCTCCTGGTTCTTCTTCCTTGAAGTTTAATTGTTCTGAATCGTCATCATCACCGTCTTCTATGAGCAATTGCTTTCAGTTTCAGACGCAGTTTGTGAAGATGGAAGAGCATAATTTTCTTAGTGCTGATGAGACTTGTGATTTCTTCTCAGATGAACAACCACCAACACTTCAATGGTATTGTTCAGAGGAGTGGAATTAAGAGAGAAGAAGAAGAAGAAGAAAAAGACTTGATGAGTTTAATTTGAGGTGCGAATAGAAAAAATAAGACATTGTGCAACGGTGTATAGTTGAAAATCAATCCCTGTAAAAATGGATTGATGAATTGGAGAGATTGAGAGAGAAGTTGAAGAAAGTGAGAGGGGGAGAAGGGTTGAAGGTGGATGATACGCATGGTGTAGGGTCGGAGATGAAAGGTTGATGATGATTAAGACCGTGCGGGGAAGGGTTAAATTCTGAATAATAATGATTAGATCTTAAAGAAAACTCTTGTAAAAAATTTGGAATTCGGTAGTAGAAGATATTTACTATTCTAATGGATCAACTCTATACTCATTTATCTTTCCTTCCTTTACCTTGCATAGTTTCTATAGGATGTTTTTGGTGTAAATTGGATATCTTCCGCGCGCAATTGCAGAGATTAATTCAAAAGTTGCTGCATTTTAAGGTCGAATTTGAATTCAAAATCTTAGTTAAGTTAGAAGAGACCCGTCTCATCTCATCGAAGTGATCTTGGGTAGTTTTATCGAATTTTTAGGAGTAGTGTTGTTGTGTACAAGTGAGTTATATGTCCTACATCGGATAAAAGAGTAAAGGTTGAATACCTTAAAAGTAAGAGGACCCATAAACTCATTGCCTTAAGGTTTTGGGTAAAAGTGTGGTGTCTCTCTTGCAAATGGGGTTGTTCTAACCTCAATGTGGACGGTCCCCCAGGCTCCCTTCACTGACCCAACAAGTAGTGCATGAACATTTTAGAGTGAAATTCAGGTGGATCATTCGGTCAAAAAAAAATGTGGATCACACTCTTAAGACTTGGTTAGGAGTAATTTTGAAGATAATGAGGCTGTTGGTTGAATGTATTGAAGGACAACTTTGCCACTGTACGGAGAGGTGTTGTATCTACAACGACTTCAACGCTAATATTATTGCATATTTTAAGAAAGCATAAAGGTTTTAAAAAGAGGAGTGATATTTGTACAACCTTTGTGAGTTGTGATAACCACTTTTTCTCTATTCTTATTGGACAAAAACAATAGAGAGAGAAAGAAATAAAGAGAGAATAAAAAAACATGTGAGTATGAGAGAGATAGTTGTTTCAAAAGTTGTCAAAAAGTGGTTGTACAAATATCATTTCTCTTTAAAAAATTGAGAATTCACCAAGGGTTATGAGTCTTTTATAGGTGACTTCTAAAGAACATTTTGTCCAAAATCTTACTCCCTCCGTCCCATTTTAACTGAGTCCTTCACTCATTTCACACTTATTAAGAAAAAGTGTAGTATAAGTGAAAGAGAAAAAAAAATGGGTTTGAGTGTCATTATCAACTATTGGTGCATTCTTCTTTATCATAAATGCAAAGTAAAATAGATTGAATTGATAGTGGTGAAAGTAGTAATAATTAGTGTTATAATTAGAAAAAAAGTAATAAATATTGTATTGAAAAGTGAAATGAGTCAATTTTTCTGGGACAATATTTTTTTTGCAAATGACTCAATTATTATGGGACGGAGGAAGTACTCATACAAATTGACATAAAACTTCTACATTGAAAAGTCAAAATAATATTCATTTTTAAACAAAATTTCTTTACTAAGTGATATTCATTTTAGGGTTTTGTTAACCAATGTCCTAAGAGCATTGATTAAGGATTCTAGTAAAAGAAATTTTATCTTAAAAATACAACTTATCCCTTTTTGTCAATGCAATAATTACACAAAATTCTATATAAGCTTAGTATTTTTAGTATTTTAATCAATGCCTTAAATGTATTTGTTAACATTTCCCTTCATTTTATAATGGATTGAGTAATTTCTTCTTGCCGAATCTTTTTATTAAAAAAAAAGAGGAAATAATGGTGTATGTTTTAAATGGGTAGCACTTTGGTGATATTGGCCAACCACATTATCACAAGTGTGCAAAAAGACAAAAAATGTTTGTTAGTGAGAGAGAAAAAAGTAATAGTTTTTTGTCATTTTGTACATTTGTGACATTGTGGTTGGTCAATGTTACATAACATTAACACTCTAATGTCACCAAAGTGCTACCCGTTTTAAATCTCGTGAGGGATTTGAGGATTTGTTAGGGATGATGATGCCTAGTGGCTACCTATAGACAAAGATGGTTATGGAACTTAGTTTGTCCTTTACTACTAATTTAGTTCAGCTGATCACAAAGATAGTGGGGAGCATAAACGTCATCAAACGTGTTGTGTGTGGGAAGGGAGCGGAATCTTCTTCACATACTCGAGCAGGTGATGAAGGACTTTTGATTGGGAAGCTGAATTTAGTTGCATAGTTTTTATAGACAAAAATAATTTGAAAAAAAGAAAAAAGCGTAGTTTTTATAGACAAAAATAATTTGAAAAAAAGAAAAAAGTTATTAATGATAATGAGACTCAATTAATAATAGTAGAATTCATTATCTATTTTATGTGTTTATCTCTCTAAATTGCATACTCCATTTATTTTGTCAAATGGAGAGGATCTTTACTCGTTTTCATCGAGGGTTAGGGCATCTACAATGGTAGTCCATTAACCGGTACTCTTTAAATAGATCTCACGTGTACTTATAATTTTTTAATGAAAATACATATTAAGGATTCAACGAGTCCAATGACATTACACTAAATAAAGACTCCAATAAAAAGTACTTAAATAGATCATTATATAAAAATAATTTATTATTTCTTTTACAAGTGGAACGAACCAGTACATATTTTATTAATTCTTTTACATATGGGGGTCTGTTAGTTGTTCAGAAGAGAGAGTCCTTATATAGTTATTCATTGCTTAATAGATACTCATTTTTTCTTCCTTCAATAAAGGATCCTTAATGGGAGAGTGGTCCTTGTTAAGTAAGGAACCCCATTGAAGATGCTCTTATCGGTGTGGTGATTGGGGCATGACAAAAGTTGCAGGGTAAAGATTATGGACGGACCCAGGAATTTAGGTAGTGTGGATAACCAATATTTATAATTTTAAACGTATAAATATACATTTTTTCAAAAAATAAAAAGTATAAACATACATCATAATTGTTTTAATATTTTGGATACATCGAATATTTTTTTTCATTTTTAGTGTAAATGAAAATCAATAAATTGAGAAGGAAATCAAAGTTCCTAATTCTTTGATGACTTTTTTTTTTCTCTAACGGATTGAGAAATTTAGGGTCTCTCCTTTTTGTCTTTTTATTGAAATTCGGGTTCTCGTTATACAATTTATTGATTTGGTAAAGTAAGGTATTATTAATAATATTGTTTTGAATTATTGCAGTGAAACCCAACCATAAAAATCTGCATGGTACATTTTCAAGGCAAAAATACATAAGAAAAGATGACTACAACATTCATCCCCTCCAAAACAAAAGGCAGTACCTAAGAAGGGAGTGAATCACCCCACGACAACATACCAATAAAATGCACATAAGAAGTCAGTAAAATGCACATATGAAGTCTGTGATAAAAAAAATTGGGTAGCACTTGGATGTCTTTGGTTTGGGTGTCTTTGGATGCCTTTGTCTCTATCTATCTTCTAACCAATAATTCTCGCTCATTAAAGTAATTTATTTTAATCATTCAATCAACACTTTTTTTCATCTAAACTACACTAAAGTCACCCAACACAAAGTCACTAAAATGTCATAAAAAAATTCCATATACAAATACTTACCTAAGAAGGGAGTCATGTTTTCCAAATCAGGGCAAATGCCTTCTGCAAAAATAATTTGAAGTGTGACTAGTAATTTGATGTGTAACTTATATTTAGGGACTTCTTTTGTGTTTAATTTACTTTTGGATTCTTTATTTTACTAAGCTCACTAAAATAATTCCTCCTTTTCAAAAACAAACTTCATTGGTCTCTTAAATATTTCATGTGTCCCTTAATATAAGACACCCTAAAAAAAATAGTTGTAAGAATAATTTTATAAATAATGTGTTATATTTACATCATTGCCCCTACATTTAATGATATTAATTACGAGAAAGATAGAGGAATTATATTTTTAAGGGTCTTGTTAACTAGTGCCCCCGGGGCACTAGTTAAGGAAACAAAAAAGAAAATATTTATATTGAAAACATAATTATTTACACTTTTTAAACTTTGAGTACATAAGTTTCAAAGTCCTTATATTATATTTGGTTTCCTTAACCGATGCCCCGGAGGCACTAGTTAACATTTTCCTATTTTTAAAGGAAAATGTTAACGAGTACCTCCAGTTAAGGACTTTAAATAGTAAGCTTTTATGAAAATATGAGTATTCAATACATTTGAATTTAAAGTGTTTGCATTTTTTAAAGAATCGTTTCTTTTTTTTTCTTTTTTTTGACAAAAACAAACGACATTCATTCATTCAAATTAATAGAGTACATCGATACAATACAAATCTAAATTCACTAAAATCAAAAAGGATGAATCTGTGAACAAACTCACAGCATCCATATTAATAGCAAAAACGGCAAAGTACATATGCCTACAAATATGACTAATATGACTATATTCAAGTCTCCAGAATACTCATGTCTCCGGGATCTGCAATGTTGACGACGCCAAAGTCATTGTCATTGATCGGATATGTACTTGCTCAAAGCTAATCTTTCAACCTGAATTAAATAAACACCACACTAAGACGACAAATCAAAAACACACCGCACAAAGACGGGAAATCAAAACAAGCAGAGTCGTTCAGAGACGACGAAATCACAAAAACAAACGAAAGAAAACAGAAAATATGTGAAATCACTTATTCAATTAGGATAGAAGGAAAAACAATTCTGATGGGTGATTTTTAGGTCAAAAATGACAATAAACCACCCCTCTGACAAGAAAAAGAAGACGAAAGGGGTGACGGCTAAGGTTTGAGAAGGAGAGAAGAGAGAGAGGAAGAAAATGGAGTTGTGTGCGGTAACCATGGTTAGTTAAAGAATCGTTTCTAAATTTAGGATTCTTGTGAAATGTATAATTTGAAAATGGATCTTGCTAACGACGAGTGTCCATGTGACACCGTTTAAGGATCTTAAATTTAGAAATTACTATTTTTTTATAAAAATCAAACACTTTAAAACTATTTAATGTCCTTAAACAATGATTCGGAGACACTTGTTAGCATTTTCTTTTAAAGGTTTGTCTAACATGTGCAATATTGAACATGTTAAAGTAGCTAAAATTAATAATTTTTTTATTGAAAAACAACAATAATTTATTCAAAAGTTATATATTTATTTAATATAAAATACACAAGTTCTAATAGAAACTTATTATTTTGAATTTCTTGATATATGTATATCTACACGTGATAAAAAAAAAACTATATTTAGGTTAAAGTACTAATTAAGGACCGAAGGAGTATCACTATAGTGAAAAGTTTAGTCTCAACCAATATTTTGACTTAATACGTTGACCTGACGATCTTGCTCTTTTACTAAATTGTGTTTTGTTTTCATCAGCTTATTTCAATTGGTAGGAACATAATCAAAAACTTGTGCTTTCGAGTGCTTCTAGGTACCTGAACTCGTATCTCAACAAACCAACATTTTAATCACCTCAGATCATATATATGGCGTGTTTTAAGTTTATGTTTCTTAAAACAAAATTGCATTTGTATTGTGAATGTACAACTTTATCATCAAAGCTCGCTTGCAGTGCAAATGCAGCATATCAGATTTGCACATGGCAGCCCTTTCTCTCTTTCTGATATTCTGCAGTCAGCACTTAACTTATTGTGATCGTGCATTCGAGTCGAGTACGTGTTCTGTTTCTTTAAACCCCATTCATTGTACACGTGTACGGTTATGGATCTGGTCCACTAGCCTTTCCATGTGGTCCTTCTTCATGAGGACAACTGCGTAGTCACTGCACCTTATTCACAAACACATTTGATTACTACCCCCTCAAATTGTTTTATTTTATGTGTTTATTTTATCAAATTATTTCTCTCTGTTTTTGGTACAAAATTATTTCCCATTTTACAAAACCAAAATACTCTCCCCCATTCCATTCATAAAAAAATTATGGTGTACTTTTTGGTCATTCAAAAGGAATTTGAGGAAGCACCATTTAGTAACGACTGTAACAATAAGGCATAAATTATAATTATTTCAAGTAGCATTCGAACTTTATCAATTGAAATTGCAAAGTCGATCTTTAACCAATGAGTTGATTTATCTCGGACAAATGGTGTCAAGTATCCTTTTTGGTCTAGAGTGTATTTTTTGGTCTTTATAGTGAGATAAAGAAATTCATTTCAAAGTGTATTAATTGTTACTAGCCTAAAGTCTAACCGCATTTCGTTGTTATATTTCTTTTAAGTTCTTTTTAACTTTAAATTTGAAAAAAAAAATAGTTTATTTGAAAAAATTTGTAGAAAAAAATGTTCAATTAAAAAGTAGTTAGTTTTCAAAATTTCTATAATTTAGGAATAAATTTAGATTTAAATTCAAAAAACAAATTGGCCTTCTAAAATTAAATTTATTCAGAAAAAGTTTCAACAAAAAATTAGTTAACCAGTGGTTATTCTTAAAAAAAACTAATGGTTGACTTTAAATTTTCTTTATATAATGATATAAATAACTATTTTAATTTATACTTCAATTTTATTTTATTTTGAAGCAGGAATTTATACTTCTATTTAAAATAAGATATATATACTTCCTAGAAACCCACATAGCGAGTATATAACATTTATATATAGATTCCCTAAAAAAAACATTTATATATAGATTTCTTCAAAAGAAAAAACATTTAAATATAGATAATAATTGTTTAATTTTTTGAAATTAAATAAATTACTCGATCTTTGTGATGTTTTCTCCTTACATTGAGAATCTGAGGTAGTATTGTTTTTCATTTTTTATTTCAAAGAAGGCCTACGTATGAGTATCATCACATGTATGCATATTTCTTTCTCAACTGTAAATAAACAAGGGTATTATTAAGAGCGTTGAAATATGATCACTACTATAAAATTACACTGGTTTATGGTCAAATTTAAAGACATTTGTGGTCAACAAAAAACCCTCATAAATTACTCACCAAAATTTTTCTCACAAATGTTAAACTTTAAATCAGTTGTTGTTAATGGCCGAAAAAATACTCACGGATAGCAATTAAATTTTCAAAAGTCTTTTTTTATTTAAGACGGTCAAGAACGAACACAAATATATTGGAGAGAACATAAATTTAAACTTGGGGTCATTTAAACGACCATTTTTCATGTATTCCATTTTAACAATGGGGCGGATGTCATCGAAGAGAATTAATGCATGCGGGTGATGGGGACAAACCATTTTTTGGTTTGATCATTTGTTGGAAGGAGGTGCTTTATGTGTCAGGTCCTTTTTTATTTAGTTAAGAATCATATGGTTTCACTGGCTAAGAAGTGTTCTTTAGGGTGAAGTGTTGTATAATTTTTTTTGCAGGATGTCGTGGAAGATAATGAGATTGAAATCTCGATCCATGTAAATGTTAAACATTGGGTGATATATATCACATTTTGTCTAATGCGTTTATCGATCTGACATCTCATATGTGATGTTGTTTTGAACAAAGCTCTCCCTTTAATTGTTTTTTTTATTTGTTTGACGATTGTTGCATAATAAGATACCCTCAAAGGAAAATTTGATTCAACGTGGAATTATACCGTCTAGTTCTAATCTATATTCAAGTTGTTGTGGGTTGGAGAAATGTATCCAACATCTGTTGTTGGGTTGTTCATTTTATAGGAATATCTAGTCACTTGTTCGATGATGGTTAGGTATTCACTCATTGTAGTCTTTGTGAGTGGTGGTGCGACGAGTTTCATACTCTACACCATCACCAACCATATTCATGTATGGCGGTTCTTCAACCTTGATTATGCTTCGAACGTGGTAGATCTGGTTTGTGTGAAGGTTTTGTTCCTGAGTTAGGTGGTTCCAGCACCGTAGACTGATCCTAGCACATCTTTTTTGTCGTTGTTCACAAGACCTATTTTGGATCGGATGGATCTGATTTTCTGCTTATGGGTTATTCGCAAACTTGTTTAGAATTTTTCACTGGATCAATTTTGGTTTGTGGGAGTTCTACAGCTCCATGTTGCTTCACCTCCATGTTGTTGTGTGGTCGTTGTAAAACACCATGGTGATGGTTCACTATTGATGCTTCTTTCAACATGTTCCCTGGCGTTTTTCATATTCATGTGGTTCTCTGGTGTTTTTTAAACAACGGTGTTGGTCAGTTTCGAACGACAATGGTTCTATTGTTGACTTGGGTTGTTACATATGTTGGTTTTCTTAAAACATGAAAAAGTACGTTAGTGGTTTGATGTCCTTACAACCCGTGAGGGGCTGTTTGTGTAATGTTTGTCAATATGATTCGTATTTGATGCATTGGTCAATTAGGCTAGAAATGGTCTTGAGTTTCATTTGATAGTAGATTGTGTGTGATTGGAATCGTGGCTGTCTTGATGATTGGATGCACTCGTTGCAAGATATGGATATGTTGTTAATCAGGCCACACACATCTATTTGTTTTCAATTTGGTTTCACATTTGTACGCGGATGCGCTGGATTGCACTAATAATATGTGGTTTGATTATAGTCGATTAGGATTTGTGACTCTCTTATTCCCTTGAGTTGTTTTGTCTCACCTGTTCAACTTATTTTTTCTTTTGTTTATTGTAATATCCCGCCTACTAGTTCAAGATATTTTATCTGTTAACTCGTCTTGTGCGCGTATTAGACTGAAGGGCGTGTTAGTAATTGTGCGTAGAGGCTTTATAAGTGGGTTAGACCCCAAAATCAGCTCATTTTTCCCTTGTGCTTTCTCTCTCTAGTTTCAAGGACAGAATCTGTCCTCCCTCTCCCTCTCTTGAACTCAGCTCCCTCTCCCTCTATTTCATCCAATCCTTCCAATCTTTTATGGATACAATCATGTTGCATGTTAGCGAATTGGATTAAGCTAGTACATTGCAAGCCAAGCTCACTCAAGTTTCTCTCCTTCTCAAT
>Ga0228710_1007768_pt1 | contig 15703 bp, 4 predicted proteins | sample MedpolnodulmetaG_FD_177995 | JGI IMG/M metagenome (GOLD analysis project Ga0228710, IMG submission 177995) | Root nodule microbial communities from Medicago polymorpha collected in Santa Monica, California, United States - pink nodules | ecosystem: Host-associated > Plants > Roots > Nodule... | reverse complement strand
GTCTGCTGTTCACCTTGTCGAATGATTCAGGGCATTGTATTTTTGCATAATTATTGTTACATCTGTTAGTCTATTTAAGTCAGCCCATCTAACAATCAGACCAAGCCTTTTTGAACTTGTCTAGATTCTTATATTTTTCCCCTTTTGGAAGACATATTAAAGAAATTAGTCCTGATTCCTTAAAATCAATAAATGAGTGTATATTGTGTGAAAATTGTTGGCTTAACTTTCTTCTGATATGCTATAATGCTAAGAATAGTTATATGCACCATGGTGGCCCGCAAACTCGATCACAATTTGAGGTTGTAGAATTAGATTAAGATGTCTTAATGAGGAATCACGTTGTACTTTATTATTAATTGTTGTACTTGTATGCAATGAAATGTCTTATCTTTGATTGTTTGTCGCAACTTTCATGTAGATACTTGCTACTGGCTTTTGTCTCATTCTCTTCAATCTTGGAAAGCGCAAAGCTGGTGACTCCAGGTATAACCCGAGATTAATTGTTGTGTACTATTTTGACCTGAAGTGTTGGTGCAAGTTGAAAATTAACTCTGAATATTCAGTTAAGAGTTAAGATTGTTGCGTTTCACTGGTTTCAAGAAGAAGCAAAACGATATTAAGAAAAAATTGTTGGGAGGGAAGAGTAAATACATTAAGTCCTATATTTAAAAAATTGGACATATACAAGTCATATTGTAAAATAACTGGAGTTTTGTTCGAGTTTCTCGTTATTTTTTCCCCAGTTGAGATTTCTATTCTTATGTGATAAATCTCTACCAACTTTCATCTCTTATGTCTTTTATATGCTACAGAATTCATAGTTGCATCTCCTGTGTTGTTTGCAAACTCAAACTTGATCACAACCAAAAATACAATTCAGCGGGATTTTCTAGGTTCATTGGTTTTGACTGTGGGATTTTTGGGAATGGACTGGAAACATAGCCATCATGCTGGCCTAGTCACCCATTTCTGGAAAGTAAACCCAAGCTCTTCCGAAATCCTTAGACCCCAAGTCCTACAAACTTTGGTTATATTGTTCCTCCTATGGTTCTACCCTTCCCCATTGCATGTTTGTAGTCTTTGAGATTTGATTAACGTGTTGTGTTAGTAAACATGGTATCCATGGAAGGGAAGAGAGAAACAATTTAATTTGTGCTAGCAAACATCCATCCTTTATATAGGTCAACCAATTAGTAACAAACCAACTCCTAATCTATAATTCCTATATCTCTAATCCCACAAGATGGAAGGTGTTAATAACACTTTCAGCTTGGGATGAAAAATAGACATTTTTACAATAAACTCGAGTTTTAATATTATTTTAACATGAGGTAAAACGTGTTGACCTAAAAACTCGAGTTTACGAGTCGATTCCACCTAGGCAAAACATGTTGACGTAAACACTCTGAGTTTGACAATCTTGACCATATGGCTGACATCAACAAAACCACAAGACAAAAGACTTAACCACCAAGCAGAAACTATAACTCAAAGTTTAACCACTTGGCAGAAACACATCAGTAGAACCAATTAAGGCACCAGGCTTAACCGTCAAGAGTACTCAACCACTCAAGATAGAAGCAAACTACAACCCAATAAGGAAGAACATCAACAAACAACAAAGAAGCACATCATTGAACATTTGGCTTGCACACTACTATCAAGCTGATATCCAATTCCTACATGCCCTGTAAACCATAGGCTCCAAACAGGACAACAACCAAGTTCAACTTTCACAAAGAATGACAAAAACAAACCAAAACTTAACAGAAAAAAATCTGCACCACTAGCCACACACCACCTTCCAAATCCTGCAGCAGTGATGTACATGGAGTAGGGTCCATATAATCTTATGATTTTAGTATCCTCGATAGAATCCCATTTATTAAACCAAAAAGTAACCAATTAGTATCAAACACAATTTGATTGATCATTGCCATAAGCCAATTGTCATGCTCCTGAGGTCAAACAACACACAATTGCAAGCGTCAAAGCTAGATTGGAAACTTATCATAATGGAGGGTCGAAGAAGCTGGAGAACAATGAAACCGTAGCTCCATCCATGTTATAACTAATTGCAGTGTGGTAAACCATAAACCTAAAAAAAAAAAAACTGTGCCAAGATGCTGTTTCCACTTAGACAGCACCAAACCAAACCAAATATTGAGCTAAATCCGGAATAATCTGCACTTCTATTTCACCTTCAGTAACTTGCTCGAAATCAAATAACAAAGACAACCACAATCAAGTGGACAAAAAGTAGCAGACTTGCCTCATTAACATGTGCTTCATGCATAATTGCAAATCACTAACAAATCATAAACTAGAAAGGATAACTGAAAATGATTAGATCAAGCCTTTATATAGGCTAATCAAATACTATCACATGTCCTTTTTATAACAGACATATGTATATGATGTCTATTGTATAAAAAACCGGAGGAAGTAGTAAAAAACTAGCTCCTAATCTATAACTACCTATTTCTCTAAGATGTTGACCTTGGTTATGGCTGCTAGCTTTTCATTGCTTCCTATTTCTTCTGTGATGTGCTTCTACTTCTGGTTAGTGTGGTGCTTGCATGCTTGGCTTGTTGCTAGTTTGTATTTTGTTTTGTTATCCAATGGTTTTCAGGCACTGTTTTGTGTTCTGATTGGTCACATCATGACATACTAATGTCCAGATACTTCAAGCGTTTTCATTTATTTCAGCATAATGTGATAAAATGTTTCTATTATTTTATGAGTTGTGACTTTAACTTGTCACTTGTTCCCGTCTTACGCATTTGTAATCAGAGTTTGATTAAATGTTAGTTGCAATTTTAAGGTGGTGGTTGTTTTTGCTGTAGTGTTTAAATATAATTTTATATATTTTAAGTAGGATCTTATTATTCATTCTACGTGTTACATAACACACGTGTGTTCCCAATCTTGACTACCTTGCATTTTTATTCTACCCATACATGTATTTTACATATGATTGATAGTAGTGGATAGAAAATTTACTTCATGGACATTGTTGGTAGTTCTTAAATATTGTCATCTTTACTATGCATGCAGTGCATACTCTATCTTCAATGAAGACTTCAGAGAGCTTCCAGGGACGCTAAATGCAGATCGGTTTGATAGAGATATAAGAGCGGGACAGTTTTGAGCCTTGTCCTTGTCATCATCCAAACATTGATGACTTCTCACAAGATGTATATCTTCCCAATCACGCGGAGCTATTGACTATCCAAAGAAAGAGTTCAAAAGTACAGTAACTTTTCAGCAATGTTGTATTTTAGCCCAGCCCATAAATCAATGAAGTGACAAGTTTTCTGTTCAGTTTTGACATTTCTTCAACTAAACACATGCCTGTTCTGTATGTAAATTATACTAATACCAGTGTATTGATATGTTTTGGACTAATATGTTCCCCTGTGAATAACTCTGTTTCTTGTCCCTTGGTTTCTGTTTGAGTTTGAGAGTTATTTTGAACTCTTCTGGTGCAGTAGGATGCTTTGGGACATATACAGAGGCTTGTCAGGATTCCAAAGCCAAGAGTAGTATTTAAACATGGGATTATATTCTATAGTATCATAGTACCTATATTATTTTATTTTATTTTTGAGGGGATTACTCTATTCTTTTTTAAAAGTTCGTTTCTCTTAACAAGAAAGTTGATATATTTTTCACGAGTGTAGTACCTAAAAGAATATTTGTAGCTGCAGCTATGCCTGAAATTTTTTCCAATTCATGTACACACATGGTCAGGAAAATTGAAAAAACGCTTAATGGGTTACAAGGGTATTTGCTTGAGTCCTGGAATGATTTTTAACATAACTGAAATTGTAAGAAAGCATAAAATTTGGTCATTGTGAAAATGAGAATGTCTATGTTTGTCATGTGATAAAAATAAAATGGCTATTTTTATATCAAATAACATAAAATTAAAGAATTTTTTAAAAAGGTATAGAAGGCAGTTTCTTTTATTGGTTAATTTTTTGACTCGTATCATATTTATATGGGATCCATACGACTTAATGGAACTCATAAATTTTAATCAATAAAAATTATGTTGAAAATATGTTTGTTAAGTACATTTGACTAGGGATGTCAATAGATATCTATGGGTACGGGTGGTAAGATATCCATCCCCGCCCCATTGGATAATTATGGTACCCGTGCTCGCCGTGCGGGTATCTCTATACGGGTAATCCACGGGTATTCAGATACCCACTGATATTCGCGGGTACCCATGGATTTTTTATTTTTTTTTAAACAAAAAAACTTTTTTAATTACCTACAAACTTCAACTTTTAAAGATCCATACATAACATATTCCATTCAAATTTCATAATTTATACCATAATCCAACAAAAATCATGATTCTTACATAATCCTAAGCAAATTCATCATATCATAATAAAAGGATAAAAACAGCCAACATCCAAATAAACATCCAAAAAGCATAAAAACCTCCAAATAAAAGCAGTAAAGGACTAAAATCCAAATAAACATCCAAATATTCATATGCATTCAAACCTATTTTATATATACACAGATGTCTTAATAATTTACTTAATTTATTAACGGGTACGGATACCTGCGGGCACGGGATAAGGTTTATACACGATTATTAAGAAAATGATTAATTGTGTTGATTTTGATGGTAAAATTACTAAAACACTCATATTAATTGTAGTTAGTGGGGTAGTTAAGTTTGATGAGATTCAATAAATAAGGGTATAATAATTGAAAAAAATAATAAATGTTGCATTGGTATTCTAAAATGACAATTATTTTAAAAAAAAGAAAAAATGGTAAAGAGACAATTATTATAAGACGGATGGAGTATATCTTCATGCGCAATTGTAGAGAATAATCTATCCGAGTTAATTGAAATTTATTTAAAGGATTAGTCACCTCTTTCAACATTTGATTTTTTCCAAATTATTAAAAGACTCAAATATTATCCCTGTGAGCTTAACTCAGTTGGTAGGGATATTGCATATTATATGCAGGGGCCAGGGTTCGAATCCTGGACACTCCACTTCTCCACAATTTAATTGTGTGAGCTCTAGCCACTAGACTACTTGACAAAAAAAAAGACTCAAATATTTACACTAGGGGCACACTATATTGACATCGTGTTCAAACTATGGCTAAACGACCAGAAGTTTTATACTTAATGTTTTCAAATGTTTTTACTCCCTCCATCTCGTAATAGATGACTCATTTAAAAATGTGTAATTTTGACCTAACTTACTTTGACCATATTTTTCTACTAATATACAAAGATAAATAATATCATATAAGATGTCTTTAGATTTGTCTCGATGAGTATTTTTAAAATATCAAATTTTCATAATTTTTTCTAATGTATTATTTAAGATATTTAAGCTCAAAATTATGCATTGATATACATAATGAGGTAAGCTCAAAATTATGCATTGATATGCATAATGAGGTCAATTGTATCAAGTATTAAGGGACAGACGGAGTAATGACTGTCATTGGAAATAAAAGTCTAGTTTTCAAAACCGTATGACAAAGCACGAATCATGTGTGGTTTGACTGCTTTCTAACCTTTTTTCTCTCTGCCGTCTTTGTCTCTCATTAGTCATTTTCTCTTCTCTACTCTCACGACAATCTTCATTCTTGTTCTTGACATTGTTCAAACTTCAAACAACAGAACAAAACTATTTATAGAGTTTGACATTTCCAGTCAACTAAACTTTGTTCCATTCATCGGAGAGTATTATGTGTGAAAAGAAAAAGGAAAATGCTAAGAAATTACTATGATACAATTTTCGTTGTTTTAAACTTTAATTAATTTAAAACCATAATAAGTAAATTGCTATGACTATTTAAAAGAATAATGTTCCTTTGGTAAAATGTCTCCTCTTTCTAATAAAAAAATTGGGAAAGATAATATTATTAGTAAATAATTAAAATGACGTTAACGACTCCTATATAACACACTTTTTAAAACAATCATTTTTATTGCTTAAAATTAACATGAGCCTTGCTAAATTGTGTGGCTCCGATATAAATTTGGTGGAACTAGTAAATTTTGACTAATACACGATAGTGTGTTGAAAGATGAGTGTAAAAAGAGTCTCGTATATTCTTTAAGTTATAATATCAAAATTTTACCATTGTGAGCTCACATGATCTTATGGTAAAATTTATCTATTAACTTGTCCCAAGACAAAGATGTTGGATCATGAGAGCAGCATGAGAATCATCGCATTTGATTAATAATGACCACATAAATGGAATTCAACATTAAATCCTTCATCATCAATATTAACGTATTAAGTATATTACTCTGTACAGTTATGTGATGTTTGACGTTCATTTTTTCTCTTTAATATGAGATATTTTGGGTGCATTTGTTATGCTAAAAGGTAAGTACTTCTTCTAGTCTTAATTATAACCAATTTTTTTCACTTTTTAGATTTATTGAATAAATGATGTATGTAGTGGTCTGTAATATAATTTTCTTTTTTTATTTTAGACAATTTATACTTGTGACAAAAAGTTATGGTTTTATGCGTGACAAAAAAAATCAGTTTTTTCTATCCAAAAAATAACAGTTTTTGTCATGTTTTTACCTCTTAATCTATCTAATTGTAAAACAGTTTTATAACCAATCACAATGCAACTAGAAATGTTTGTCATATCCTTTTGTTTTTTTAACATAACACTTTTATCCACACTTGATATATTAAAAAATATATCCTACAAAATCCTACAAAATGTGAATATGAAAATATATTTATATTTAGAAAATTGGAAACCCAATCCTGCACGGCACGTAACTTGACATGGAGCAGTGAAGTCAACCATATGAAAATGATGTTTTAAAGAACAGTCTTTACTTCTCAATAAATAAATGAATGAAATACACCACACACACCATGGTCATGGAGGGACCAAACCAAAGCACTCACCAACTCATTTCCCCAAACGTAAATGTGCAGCATTTTGTTTTGTTTTGTTCATCTGAAAGATCTTTGCTTCCCATACTCCAACAGTAACCACTATTATTAGTAATACTTTTCAATCAAATCAAAGGTATCGTTAACGAGTGTTTTCAGGTATTAAGCATTCTAAAATAAATGATTATTCTTTAAAAAAGAATTCAATTTCCAATTCATTGACTATACATATTTTAAAAAATACTTAATACTTACACCCTCTGGTCACTATTATAAACAAAACTTTGCATTTTAAATTCATTTAATTAATGACGAATATGATCTTTATTATAAAGCACATACATCATTTAATGAATGTATCTAAAATGTTGATTTTTGTTTATAATAGTAACTGGAAAATGTATGTTTTAAAGGGTGTCCTCGCTGGTTAACATTTCCGTTAAATTAAATTTGATTTGGCCACATCCTCTTCTCTCTTTATTGGTTGGAGCTGCTTCAAAAATCGTTCAAACTCCGTAATTGCCGCGTTACAAGGGACTTAGTAGTTAGTTAGTACTATCAAATTGTTAATTAAAAATGTAGTACAAGGTCCTATCTTGACTAGTTCCTTGATTTATGAATTAGAAAATATGAAAAACTTATTAAAAAAGGGAAATTTCCTTCTTTTTTTGACTAAGAGAAAAATTATTTGATACCTAGAGTTTTCTTTTGTATGAGTATCTTGTAACAAAATTATTCAAAAATAGATTCACTTAAAAATAATTAAATATATAAAAAAATGACAACTACATACTAAATATCTTGGTATTTGGTGTGTTTATCCAATAAGATATTGGAGTGTTTTTTTTCTACATCCTTATATACCTTAGCTCAAACTGTTATCTTTGCTAAATGCTGGTTTCAAATTCTCATCCCAAGACTAGAAGGTTGGAAGTGCTTCGGTAATTTTGTTTTCTTTCAAAAATAAAACATTGCCCGTAAATAGTTTACATCCCAATGTGAAAAAACAATGCCAACAACATGTCAACACCCATATACTACTTGTATTCCTATTTATAAAATCCTTTTATTATCCCTTTTTATAAGATATTTTTAAATATCAAGGCACGTTAATTTATTTTTCATAAGAATGCCACTAATTAAATGGAGAGAATTAAAGATAAACTATTTCTCACTGATAATAATTAAAGATAATTTTAGAAAGAGAATGCACACTGTTCACAAATTTAATGCAAAACAATTTTTCTTAATTCTTATGGTTTTATCTAAACGCGCAACTCATTGATCTTTGTGTCATAGATTGCTAGAGTGTTATATGGATTGTAAGTTGATTGCTCTCAAGGTTCTCGATTGGTGAAACAAGATACTAAAGTGAATTGAGGGATTCCATTCCACCTCCAAAAGGGCTTGGGGTTTTTTTTTCTAACGTTCTTGTGTTCAAGGGGATCCAATTGCCGGAAGGAGCATCGAAGAGCTCGAGTGAAGAGCTTCAAGGGTTGCATGGATGATTGAGGATTCGAAGACATCAAGAAACACTAAATTCAAAGGGTATTTAAAGTTTGGGGGAGTCATTACATTAGGAACACAACATTAGAGCATCTAAGGAGACACACTAGGTACTTTTTTTTAGTAGACGCACTAGGTACTTAATTTAGTGTACAACAATTTAGGCAATGGTTAGCCTTCATGAACCATGATTAGTTACTATTTATTAGCTTATCAATACTTGTATATAATGACTTAGTCATATATCAATGGGTCAAAATTCTCACAATTTATAAATTTTTCCATTTGTTCTATTTAGAGAGATAAAGACACATAAAAAGTAAAAAATAATTAATGATGGTGGGACCCACTTAGTGATGGAACCCACCACTTATTTTTTGGGTGAAGATCCTCTCCATTTTCTAAATAAATGGAGATTGTCAATTATTATAGTTTTGAAGTAAATATATGATATAAATGCACATATTTCAAGAATTGAAAACATTAATATCACATATTTACTTCAAAACTATAGTAATTGACAATCTCCATTTATTTAGGAAATGGAGAGGATCTTCACCCTTTTTTTTTGTGTCTATGATCTCTCTCCAAATTGCAACAAATGGAGAAATTTATAAACGGAGAGGATCTTAACCCCATATCAATAATAACCATCGAACATATTTCTTATATTTTCGGTAAACGCCAAGTTCAAACCAAGAATGTCAAGATTGATTGTGATTAGATTATTACTCAGTATAAAGGTACCTTCTTGAGGGCTGGTTTATGACGATGGATTGAAAAAAAATTAGGTTTGCAATTCTTTGATTGATTTGATAATCCTTTTGAATGTCTTAGAATGTCTTGGTCTCTTAGGTTGGTGGATTAACTCATTATCATGTCTTCAAAGTGTATGAAACTACTTTCTTAATAGATTTTGAAAACCCCTTGTACTCACATTAATACATCTTACTTATAAAAAAAATCAACTTTTTTTACTTATGAAAAAATAATCAACTTAAATGTCACGTTATTTATCTAACTATTGTTGATAAACCACGGGCACTGCATTGCAAGACTTCGTCAATGACTTCTGCAGTCGTGTTTTGCTTGTAGACGAAGTCACATGAAAGATTGGAATTATATTTAATTTAATATAAATCACACAATAAAAGACTAACCAATTTTGAAGAATGAACAAGGTCCAAAACAAAGGTCACATAAACTACTTAAATAAGAAAATGGTCAATTTTTTTTATCATTTAAAATTAAACACGTCAAATAGCGACAAATATAAAAAATGTTAGTCTATACTAAATATATTTTATAAATTATTCGTCTATAATATTGAGAAGGAAAATAGTCAAAATAATATTCATACCTTTCACATATTTAAAAATTTCAACAGGTGACCACAACATTTCTTTTTATCGAAACTAAATGATATTTATTTATTCATTCAAATTGATAGAACATATTGATATAATACATATTTATTAAAAACAAAAAAGAATGAATATGCGACAACTCATAATATCAATGTTAATAGCGTAAAACAATAATACACAGAAGCATACACATATGAATATATTCAAGTGTTTGGAATACTCAGCCCTCCAAAATCATTGATTGGATATGTACTCGATCGAAACTAATTTGACAATCTGAATCAAAAAAATATTATAACAAAATCGAAAGGCAAAACAACGCTATATAAAGAAGACGAACAAAACAATCCCGCGCCAGTGTCACAATTTTATTTTTTTTGGTACATCCAATATCACGACTTATCTCTATAACTTCTTTGTTTTCACACTTTGCATTATAAATATGAGATTATTCAGAAATTCTTGTCACGGTATGCATATATTTTGTAATCCTGTGATAGGGATAGAGGTGCATATTAAAATTCAATTTTAAATTAATATTTATTACAATAATTTTTGTTCGATCTAGATATTTTCCATAAAAAACTATATCTCGTAAAAATATCTAAACACGAACAGCAGGAAGATATATTACACGTGGTCACGTATAATTAGTTTGAAATAAACCTTTTTTTTAATAGGTAGCTTGAAATAATCCTTGTGAGTTCTAAGTTGTATTGCAAAATTGTCTACAAAGTTTTCCGACAAACAGTTTTTAAAACTAAATGCAGATTACAATGAATACAAAAAAACACAAGGACATTGGATAGATCCAAAAAAAATTGAATAGCGGGGAAAGATCGGTATACGATAAATATTTATTTAAAAAATAAATCAATATACATATGATAGCGAGAACTAGACCAGTAACTATTCGGTTTGAATCGGTTTTCATCAAATAAATACTTCCTCCGGTCTCAAGTATAATAAAAGATTCATTTTTTAGGTTCATTGAATAATTAATGTATTTGTTTTACAATGTAGACCAGATACATTAACTACTCAATAAACCTAAAAAAAGAATCTTTTCTTATATTTGAGACCGAAGGGAGTATATGAATCAATGAAATATTTATTGGTATGGTTCAGTTTTCATTATTTTTTTTTAAATGTAATTGAACCAAACTAAACAGGTTGGTTCGATTTGGATCAGTTCGGTTGATATATTTGTTTGAAAATGCGATTAAAAAAATATATACTCCTGCAAATTTGTATTTAATTCATATTTTGTTTAACTCATACTCAAATATTTCTTTGAACTTATTCCGTATTTTGTTTTTCAAACAATTTTGTATAACTAACAATACTCAAATATTTCATTACATCCACGTCTCATTCATCCATCATTCATCGAACACAACTTCATCAAACTCAAGTATTTCAAACATCCATAATTTACAAATCCATCATTCGTCAAACACAAAAGTCCAAAAACTCATCCTAAAACTAAAACATATACTCAAAATAACAAATCCATAAAAACTTAAATTATAACATCTTGGAACCACTGACATATGATGGTGGTATGAGGGTCTTTGTATTGATCATGAGATGAGTTGATGAATAAGTGAGTGAGAAAGGATTAAAAATAATGGACTTTAGAAGTGTTTTTTCATTTGGATTTTATCTTATTCCTAACTTTACTTATGTGTATGTGACGTGAGGATGAAATGATATTGGTAAATTGAGGAGGTGTGGTTAACATTCGTTCAGTTCGCTAGTCCTTTGGATCGCAAAATCCAAAACAAAAATAGATCGGTTTAGTTCGATTTTAAACTGAACTAGACAAGGTCAGTTATTTTTTCAGTTTGGTTCGGATTAGATTTTCGCTTTGGATCGAATTAGATTTTCAATTTTGTTGATTTTGTCCAAACTACTTACACCTCTGGTGGAAACAAAACCTATTTTTAAATGAAACAAAAATATATTTTGTTTAAAACCGAACTACTCATGATAAAATGAAGTAAGCGGTGAAAAACAACCCTCTCAAAGAAAAAAAAAATGAGGGTAACAACCCCCGATTTAAATTACTTAGATTAGATATGTCCATGCATAGTGACATAAACATGATACAAAAAAATGCAACATAAAATTGGACGATATTGAAGTTTAAAACAAAATGAGAAGCTGAGAAGGTTTGTTCGCAATAACAAAGGTGAATCTAAGACCCGTAAACCAAGACGGATATCTTTCCCTCCTAAAAGAAGGGTTGAGAATGTAAATGTTCTAACAGAATAAGACGAATCAGAAAGACGAGACCCCCCAAAGATATCTCGGTCGCGTACACAATATCTGAAGGTATCTTCCACCCCTGAAAGACATCTTCACGGTGGTGAGTCTCATTGGAAAAGTGTTTACGACTTGAGAGAGTCTTCCAATCATAGATGCAACGACTAACCCACCAACCAGGAAGCGGGAACGCTTCCCTGCCTCTAATGTCATTTTAGTAGGTTTCATATGGTTGAAGAAGTCGTTAAATTCTCCTAAATAAAGCTTATGGAGATGATTTCCCCAACAGAAAGGAACATGATCAACATCCCTAAAAAGAAGAAACGCCCCCTACAAATTTGAGTCGTAATGGAAAACTTTTATGTTCGTCGTGTGTTGATAGATCAAGGGAACTCATGTGATTATCATGCACACCAGTTTGTTTTACTCCCTCTTTATCTCAAAGAAGGACTTACTACCCAACAATGGATGAAACCTCCATGGATTTGAAAGAACTTCTACCCGATCGTGGAGGTATCTGAAGCTTTTAGTGACTAGCGTCAGAAAGACCGCCAAAGCCCAGTTACTGGTGGTTGACTTCCCTTATATGTATAATTCTATTATTAGACATCCCACGTCAGCAAAACTCTGTGTCGTCTCGTCAATTGTGCATCTCAAAAGATGTTACCATAACGCTAAGACTGTGGTGGGTATTGTTAATGCGGACCTAGAAGCTTGTCGCTCAACCTTCTTAGCATCATTAAAGAATTATAAAGAGGACTTGAAACGAAAGGTAAAGGGTGAACCATAGTGCTTGAAGGGTATAGAGAAACGTCTCAAGTCACCACTAGCCTGCAACATGAACCATAACGCTCGATTAGAACTAAAGTTCATTGACGACAATGAGGATGGGGAAGCTTTAACCCTGAAAACTAGAAGGAAGTCAGAGAGGCTATAGCCTAATGGGGAATTTACTAAATTCTAGTGTTATACTTTTATAAGATGTATTTTTATCTATTATCAAATTTTGTTCCCTAATTTTGTAGGCATGGTTACATCATCACAAAAACTATCACCATGAAAATTTGGAGTTTTCAAACGAGAGATAAATTAATTATGAATTGTTTTAGAAATTCATAATTATGGGAAACGAACATTTATAATTAATTCACCCCTAGTTTAAAAACTTCAAAATTCAATGGTGGAGGTTTTATGATTTTATAATTATGACAATGGAATTTGAGAACGAAACGTGATCCGTGAGTACATGCTTACTGGAACAAAATGACAACTTTGCCTGTTTTGGTTGAAAAATTAAAATAAACTTAGGCGTAGACATACTGTTACAAAACTTAGCAGATCCTCTTTGTGTTTTTATAGAGTTGTCTATAACAAACCAACTCAAAATTCAACTTCTAGGTCGAGATTTTCATTGTTTTATTTTTTAAGATTACAACGTCTTAAAAACTCATAATCGATCCGTCATTTGTCGAAAAATTCTAATTTAATGCGGAAAGTCATATTTTAACGTCCTAAACATGTCCAAAAAGAACCATGAAAAATTCAATATTTATGTCACTTTTCTCGATTTTATATCTACAAAAATAGGAAAAATCTCAAATTAGAATAATAGAATCTGGGTGTTTTTTACATAGTCATTTTTCAAACTTTATGTATGATCGTACCTGATGCGGTGGTTTGAATGGCGGAAGAATGCGTCAGAATGCTTTCTTGGAGCGGATGGGGGGGTGTACCCGCAGACACTCCGACGCTCAAGTAAGTAGAGATCAGAGAGTGAGGGTTTAGAGGAAGAGTTCGATTCTACCTTGGGGACTGCTATGAGTCCCCTGTTTATAGAGGTGGAGGGCTGCAGAGCCGTTGTAATGGCACACCTGGCTCTGACGGTTACGAAATCGTGGGAAGTGTAACCGCCAGAGAGTTTATTACGGGAACGTGCAGAGAGAGACGTTGTGGTTTGTTTGAACCGGTCTCGCTCGCTCCATGCACCCCCTTGTGGGAAAGGGGTGTGTCGCAAGTAATGTTGCCAAACATGGTGTTTGGACTTTTGATTGTATTGGGTCTAAGAAAATGGACCAAAGGTCCTTTTGGCCGGTCCAGAACAATGTATATTAAAATTATATAGTCAATTTAAACAATTAACCTTAAAATTAATATAACAAACTCCTTTTTTAGTTCACATATTTTTCTTAAAAGAGTTGTATATTTAAGAACAAATGTGATATTTATCATTAAAAAAAATAGCATATATCTAATTGATTTCTTGATCCGTTCCTATAATTAAGCACTTTCTAACATATTAGCAATACCCTATTTTTTATATATGTATCATTAACTAATGTTCAAATGATACTCTTTAATATTTTCCATTTTAAATCTAGGTAAAATGTCAAATGCATTTTATTCAAATTTAGACTATATACATTTTACTTTTTATTTATAACTTATATTGGAAATTTTATCGGGAAATGTTATTAAGTGATTATGTGATACTACTCTTTAAAAATTCTTAATAGTAATAGTAAGTTTGCATGAAAATCCGTGCATTTAATGTATTGTAATTTGTAATATTTGACTTTATGAATGAATAATTTCTAAATTTAAGATCCTTAAAAAGTATCATGGTGGTACTCGTTAACAAGACTATTTTAAAAAAAATCTACGGTACACTCTTTCCTTCTCAAATTATAAGCTCTTTTTGTTATTTCAAACATATTAAAAGGTTGGTTGAGAGATAAATAAAGTTCATCCAAAAGTGGTTTCACTCGAAAATTGAGTTTTAGTTCTCTTTAACAATCGGTCTTTCAATAAAACTCATTAATCATTTGAGTTTAGTTGTTTGGTTGCAAGAAGAGAGAACAATAAATAATTAAAAATATAATAGGAAAAATAACATTAATTTTTTTATAAAACCAACATTAATACGTTATTGATATTATAAAATAATCAACGTCAAAACAATATATGATATGTTTGACAATGTGTATTATTGACCCAACGTTCTTTGACCGTATTTTTCTACCAACGATAAATTATATCATATGAGATATTGTTAAATTCGTCTCGATGAATATTTTTAAAATATTAAATTTTTATAATTTTTTCTAATAGCAAATCAAAGATAAAATATATGCATTAATACGTGACAAAGTCAACTATATCACTTAATATTTAAATACACTACGATTACCGATAATTTTTTGTATTGCAAATTATAAATTGGAATGGAGGGAGAAAATTGTAAAGAAAACCACAGCAGGTATTGAAAATCAGCTGTATGATTATTGATTTAAGTAGTATATCAATCAATAATTAATTACAGCGAAGATTGATGACATTAAAAAGTGTAATAAAAAAAGTCAAAAGAAACACAGGGAAGGATGAGGTGGAATCCTACGTGTCAATACAGCTTATATATAAACACCCACCGCATTTCCAGACATAACCGTCAACTCATTTCATCACACACACCCAACCCAACAACTTCACACAATTTCAATACAGACAAACACACCAACAATTTTTCAACTCTCTCTCACACATCACATCTCATCTCAAAACTCACAAGTCAAAAAACAAACAAAAATATATAAAAGTTAAAGAAAAAAACAAACAAACACTCTCTCTCTCTCTTTG
>Ga0228710_1007759_pt1 | contig 15721 bp, 6 predicted proteins | sample MedpolnodulmetaG_FD_177995 | JGI IMG/M metagenome (GOLD analysis project Ga0228710, IMG submission 177995) | Root nodule microbial communities from Medicago polymorpha collected in Santa Monica, California, United States - pink nodules | ecosystem: Host-associated > Plants > Roots > Nodule... | reverse complement strand
AAAAAAAAAAAGAGCAAAACGAAACTCTCAAGTTGGACCTTAACAAATTAAGCGCCAACATATTTGACTACAAAAATGACACTACTCTTATTATTATGAACATAAACATTTATATCAATTAAACTAAAACTATAAAGGGACAACTATAACTTTTTTATTGAATACTATTTCTTTGGAGGTTTTGATAAAAAAAATAATCTTTGGAAGTTAGTTTTATAGTGCACCACCAGTAATGTAAATGTTGTACTATGCACACATTAGTGTTTTTGAATACTGTTGGATTGAGTATATTATGTTTGAAGACTGCTAATGGAAATTATCTTAAAATAACACATTCATGATCCACTCTCACTAACCCCACAGACAACACAAGAATACATTGTGGGTGGTATTATCAAAGATTGGCTTGAACACAACCTAGTAAAAGATAAGTTAATGTGCTGTCTCACAAATAATAATAAGAAATAAAATTGTCCAACGTGATGAATGGATTAAAGTCCCCACCATACATTTTTCATTGGACCTAATCCAACTGTATAATAACAAGAACTTCACCCGCGTGTCACTTTTTATGCCCTCGTGTGCATGTCACTACAACCCCCAACTTCCCGCGTGCTAAAGTACAATTGCTATTGCTATTGCTTGTTACTTCCCCGCAGTCACCAAAAGTTTTTGGACAATTTCTTATCTCATCCTACTACCTTGGGTAGGACTTATGTAGAGGTGTGAATTCGGATCGTTGTGGTGTCGGGAGGTCCTTGAAGTGGAAGATCATTTGTTTTGTAGATGTAGCTTTGTTGGCAGGTGTACCGACAATATTCTACTAAGGGTTCAGTGGATCTTCATAAAGGCTTGCTAGCCCCGGGGCACGCCCTCTCCCATAAGTTCTCGCCACCGACATTCATGGCTTCTAGGAGCATCTAAAGCACGCGTTCCACATAAGAAACGTGACTTAGGGCTTAAGTTACATATAAGACCTAAGCCACGGAAATACAAGCCCAAAAAGGGCTATAAATACCGACCTTGAGATCATTATCAAGGCATGACCTAAATAGACTAAACCCTACTTTTCTAGATTGTACTCACTGCAAGTACAAAAGAGTTTGATACTTGATTTTTAAGTGGATCGAAACAGGTGTGATATTTCCAGGAAAGGTGGTCACTCTTTTTCTTATTGCTTTTCATCATCATCTTCGAACAAAAAACATCACAAAGGGTTAACTCTTATTTGGCATGCAACAATTTGAAAAATAAGAGAGGCTAGCAATGAGACTATATTCTCTTCAAAGACTCCACATGTGGAAGAGATAGTTAATGATATCAAATCTATCTCTTATAGGCGGTTTAGGAAAAGGAGGGGCTTTTATGTATTTTGAATGGTTTTTGAACCATCTTCTTTGCCTTAATATTTAATATAGGGCGTTTATTTTGTCTAAAATGAGTACTCCTTGTACTTTTTCTGATTTGTAGGTTAAATATAATATGTACTTCTCCCATTCTATACAAACTTTGATGTTAAAAAAAGATTTTTTTAAAAACCTATTTAGTTAAAAAGATTAGATCACGTGCTAAGAAAAAATTCTTCCATAGTAGTTTTTTCGGAAGTAGCCAATCTCGTTAAAATAAAAAGGGTTAGTTAAGTAAATGCACGGTCCCTATAAATATTCAAAAAAAATTAAGTCCCTGCAAAACAAAATCACACTTTTCGATCCGCCTTAAACAACTCGTCGCTTCCATTACCAATTCTCAAAAGTTTAGGATTGTGTTTGGTTTGCCTTTTGAAGATTGATTATATTGATCGTGATTTGGTTCTCCTGACTTGTTATTTTGGTGGTTCCTATGTTGGTTGTCTGTCGTATTTTTATTTGGGTTTGCAAACTCGTTGTTGGTCTTTTGATAGAGCTATTTGTCATTCGGTTTGTTCATATTGAAGAAAGATTTGACAATTTGGAATTTGCAAAGCCACTGACACATGTGGTTGTTAATTGAATTTGCAAGAGTTTGGAATTTTGGAATTTGCGAGTTTGGTTAAAGTCACATTATGGTGATTTGTAAAATTCAAACCGGGGATTGTGGAAGTTGAATATATAATGTTTTGCTCCTAGTTTGGTTTAGTTCATTTTGATTCATAATGGTTCTTCAATTTATTTTGGTTTGATTTAGTTTGGTTGAGTTTGCTTTAGTTTCACTTGGTTACATCTGATTTTGATTTATTTGGTGAGTCAAACGCTCACAATTGATTTGTTTGTTTGGTTGGGGATTCAAGTGATCACAATTTGATTGTTTGGTGAGTTAAGTACTCATAATTTGGATTGCTTCTCGCGCCCCCTCCCCCCTTTTGATTCTTCTGATTGATTGTTTCTTTCCCTTTTGATTCTTCTGATCAATTGTTTCTCACTCTCTTTTGATTCTTCTGATTGATTGTCTCTCTCCCTTTTGATTCTTCTGTTTGGTTGCTCCTCTCTATTGATTCTTCTGATTGGTTTTCCCCCTTTTTGATTCTTCTTTCTTTGTTTGATTAATATTCTCCATCATTGGCTTATTCTGTTTGATTGATCCTCTTCCTATTTGGTTCTTCTCTTTAATTGTATCTCTCTATTGGATCTTCTGTTTGATTGCTTCTTTCTTCCTATTTGGTTTCTTCCATTTGTTTCTCTCTCTCTCTCTCTCTCTCTCTCTCTCTCTCTCTCTCTCTCTATCTCTCTCTCTCTCTCTCAGTTTCTTCTAATTGGTTGTTCCTCTCTCTGTTGATTTCTTCTGTCTTGGTTGTTTCTCCTTACTGATTCTTCTATTCGGTTTCGATTGAAATGGTTTGATTTGGTTTGACTTTGTTTTGTTTGGATGATTTCGCTCTTTGGTTGGTTAACGATGATGGTTTTTGCTCCACTTTCTATGATGACAACTCACTTTGGTTGCTGATCTCCATTGATTCTGCTATCAGTTGATTTGGTTTACTTTTCTGGGTTGATTTGTAACAAGCTTAAAGATTAGTAAGCTTTAACTTGAGGGGTAATAATAGAAGTTTATATTATTTAATATTGTTGTGAATTCGATGAAAAAATCACACCAATAACAAACTTGATGTGTGGAACAAGTGATAATCAGGAAACCAAAACAAAGTGTATGGAACAATTATAAACACAAGCCAAAAGTAGAAAACAACGAGAGAGAAAAGAAGAGATAACACAAAAGAATTTGTTGACCCAGTTCGGTCCAAATTGACCTAGTCTGGGGGAGAGAGCAGCCCCCTGTTTCACTATAATGATGAGTAACTTTACAAAAAAGATATGAATGGGTTACAAGAATAAGTCTCCCGCCTAATTCTACCCAAAGTCCCAATCTCTTCCCGTGACCAAGAGACTCAATCCTAATAGTGTTTCCCAAGGTGAATCAACCCTCAAACCCTAGTGTTTGTTGTCAAGCCTAGTTTTGTTGTTACCTTTCTAAACCCTTGTTTCAGCCCCCTCTATCTCCAAGTTTAGTCTAATACAAGGTCTATATTTATAGTAAAAGTTTCGCTTAAAATTTGGAACAAATTTGCACCCAAAAATATGTTTCTATTATTCGCCGCCAGCGCACCATCGTGCCACGTTACGATCCCATCGTGGCACGATTTTTCCAGAAACTTGCTTCTGGAATTTCTTCTCCCATCGTGACACGTTGCTTCTCCATCATGGCACGATTTCTGCAGAACCTGATTTTAAGTTAACTCTCACAAATATATTTTTCGTATTTTGTTTGACAAACTCACAATGTTTCTTGTTGATGCATCATGAAGTTGAGGGTATGTGTTATATAATAAAGTAATGGGCTATGCTATTGGGTCAGTTAGTTTAGTGTCCATCAGGTTTTATATATATTCTCTATTATTCTTATGAGTTTGAGGGTGGGTGTTAGATAATAAAAGTTTACATTATTTGATATGTTTTTCGTATTTTGTTTGACAAACTCACAATGCTTCTTGTTGATGCATCATGAGTTTGAGGGTAGGTGTTAGATAATAAAGTAATGGGCTATATTATTGGGTCAGTTAGTTTAGAGTCTGTTAGGATTTATATATATATTCTCTATTATTCTTTTGTAATGTTAAACTAACAATATTTTTGGAAACCCTAGCCGTCTCTTTGTTATTTCTTATTGAAACCTAATATTGTTAACATGGTATCAAAGCTTGTCAAATTTAATGGACACCTACCTATCCACGCACCAAGCCCAAAAAGAGAGTTGGGCGTGAGGGTATGTATTGAGAAAAACTCATATTTTACATCAGATAGATAATACTCTTAATAATAATTTATAAAGAGGAATCACTCTTCACCTTATAAACCGGTTTTGTTAGGCCTCAATTTCAACGAAATCCACTATCATGTGTTACTTTAATTAGAACACACGGGGTGGAATGGTCATTTACACGGAATTACTTGTTGAATCTTTAGGTAGAAGTTATATATTCGTGCTTATTTATGTGACAATCTATGCATTTGCCTAATACCATCTCAAGACTCCACAAGAAGTCTGATGACCCATTGCGACATTGAGATTAACCATTTTCGGTGTTAGCATATAATTCAAGTTGCACCAAATAATTAGGTAATGATCCAAGAGACACCTCATTGAGAGGTTGTTTGATATGATTGACTCAAGGATGTTTAGTTGTTTGTGATTGACATATAACATATTATTTATGAGTGCCGTAATTGAAATCAATAACCTTTACTTTTAGTGATTTTTTTTTAAAATATACCATCAAAATGTAAAAAAAAAAAAAAAAAATACCATCAATTTTAAAAAAATTCAACTAACTTTAAAATTTTACCAGTAATCTTTATTTTATTTTTTGACCATTCCATAATTGAAAACCAAAGATTATGCCTTTTGATTAACTTTCACATGAAACATATACATTAAGAGTGTCAACCTATCTTTATTCAAAGAGAAAAGGTAATATAAAGATTCTAATTTTTTGGTTTTATCTAAAAAATATAATTGATTAATATTTTTAATTTGTGTATTATTTTTGCTTATATTTGAGTTAGGAAGGAGTATACCTCATTATTTTGTTATAAAGTGTTGATTTTGTTTAAATCTTTTTGTTGTTTTCATACTTCAAAATCACTTTAACTATTCTTTTGTCAATAATACCTTCTTTTTTTTTTCTTCAAGTAGCCTAATGGTTTGAACATCGGGCCCTTTATATTATAACGCATTGTCCCTAATACGAAAAATGCAAATAACTTCATTTAAAAAATAATCAGTTTTTTTGATTTTCCTTTTGATTAACTTTTTCATGAAGCAATTCCATAAAAAAAAAAAAGTTAAATTGAGAGAAAAGGTAATTCAGAGAATCTAACTAGGTTTTTGGTAATATCTAGAAAATATAATTAAGTAATATTTGTAATTTATGTGTATATTTTTGCTTATATTTGAGTTAGGAAAGAGTATACCATTTGTTTTTTGTTATAAAGTGTTGATTTTTTTAAAAATCTTTTTGTTTTACCATACTTCAAAATCATTTTAACTATTATTTTGTCAACAATATATTTTTTTGTCAAATATTTTAGTGGCTAAAATTCACCCCTTTAAAATAAATAAATGAAGAATCTAAAATTTGAACATCGACCTCTATATATTGCAATGCATTATCTATACCAGTTGAACTAGGCCGGAGATAACGTTGTACTGGTTGATCACTAATACGTAATACCTTTCCTTTAAAAAAAAAATTTGTAATACCTTTAATTAAATAGTTAAGAGAGAAAAATATGCATAGTAGATGTTTTTTTTTAAACAATGTGTAGTAGATAATAAACAAACAAACAATACCATACGAAAATACAAATAATCATTTAAAAAATAATTAGTTTTCTTGATTTGCCTTATGATTAACTTTCTCATGAGGCAATTTCCATAATAAAAAAAAATGTTAAATAAAGGTGATTCAGAGAATCTAACTAACTTTTTGATTATATCTATAAAATTTAATTAAGTAATATTTTTCATTTAGGTGTATTATTTTTGCTTATATTTGAGTTAGGAAAGAGAATACCTTATTATTATTATTTTTTTTATAAATTGTTGATTTTTTAAAAAAAAATCGTTTTGTTGTTTCCATATTTCAAAATCACTTTAACTATTTTTTATCAATAATACCTAATTTTTTTTATCAAATAGTCTAGTGACTAGAATTGTACCACTTAAAAGGAGTAAACGTGGAATTTGAGATTCTAACCATAACACCTACATATTACAATGCATTGTCTCTATCAATTAAATTATGCTTATTGGGACAAAGTTGCATCGGTTGGTCAATAATACCTTAAATTATTTTTTGAGGGAGAAAAATATGTGTAGTAGATAATAAACAAACTACGATATAATTTGAAAATACAAATAATTTCATTTAAAAAGTAATTAGCTGTCTTGATTTGTGTAAACAGCCTTAACAGGGTAACAAGTGATTACTTGGCAGAACAAATCCAACATGTGTTGGTATTCTTATCCACAAAATGTTATATTATATTTTTTTAACCATTTTATTAGTGTAAAGTATCAATTGATTTTGTCAATGATTATTTTTTGTCAAAATATCTAATTAATCACCTTTGGCGGAATCTTCTTCTTAATCAAATGTTTTTCATTCGTAAGGAACGAATGTAGTTTAGTACGAGATAAATCCACTTTCAGAAAACCTTTTAGGGACTCATCAAATTTCTTTTCCTCTACAACGGAGAGGGTTTCACCGCGTTTCACCAATCTTGTGAAAAAGACAGGTTTTTTTCTAAGCTCGATAGTCATTCATGTCATATATCATTTAAGTCCTAGTTCCCATATACCCAGTGTAGTAGATGAGCGGATTCAAACCTGAGACAATGCCTAAGGATCTGAATCGAGCTCCACTTGCCGCACTAATACTAATGTAATGTTGGCAAATGTTATCCTATATATAAATAAACTAAAAACGAAAATATAATTAAATAAAAAAAAACTTGAATTTGAGGAGCAAGTATTTATCACATAAAACAATAAATATATTATTTTTTGATGTTTTTATAGAATAATTTATATTTTTGATAAAAATTGAAGTTAATAAGACAATTAATATAATATTTTATATGATAAGTTAAAATGTGATCTAAAAGCTTCATAAATATAGTCATCACCTTTCAAAAATAAAATGAATATAGTCATCATTCAAAAATTAAAATGAATATGGTCATCAACTTGGTCAATATATATTTTTTTACTTTATAGTCATCATGAGAGACCTTTAATTAAATATTATCCATTTTTTTATTTTTCTTTGTTGCTATAAAACCAAGTGCTACCCACTATTGCCACACCCCATAATCCACATTACACTTTGCACCCACCATTGTCACTTGTTTCTTTTCGTTCTTTTTTGTATGGGAGGTGTATTCTCAACAAATAAAACCATGGGAGAGGCACCAGAAATGTTTTACGTTAACGAGTTCGCAAAGGTTGTCCCTGAAGTTCAATCAAACCATGTCAACAACGTTGATGATTCTTCCACATGGTACGAGGAAATCATCGATGATGATCTCAAATGGTCCTTTAAACTCAACAGGTTCGTTATTTATCCTTTTTAATTTGCTCTGTTTTATATGATATAGTACATTATTATTTTTATTATTATCATTAATATTATTATTTTCGTTTAGTCACACCAACTAATTCATAATTTTCTTATTATTTTCAACAGTGTGCTTCATAAAGCGATTAGTGAATACCAGGACATTGCTCTCTTGGATACAAAGCGTTTTGGAAAGGTTTGCAAAGCTTTGATTCTAATATAAGTACAAAAATACTACCAAAATATTAAAGTAACAACAAAATTTAGTGTCGGTTTGGAATCACGGTAGATTTACCGAAATTATGATCGTGCTACACTCGTTGCGAATCAAAATATGCAAATTTTGTTGTTAAATTTAGTGTTGAACAAATTATTGACGAATTATATTTTTACGTCTAACTTTGGTATTGATTCTATTTTTTTTAATAGTAAAACAATTATGTATTTCTTTCTTCAATAATACATAATTAAACCAAAGTATAGGCGTTGATGCTTCCTAAGTATGTGATTCTAAGTATGTGATTCTTCCTAAGTATGTGATTCTAAGTATCATGATAACTAAGAATCACATATGTATTGATTCTAAGTATGCAATTCTAAGTATGTGATTCTTCCTCTAAAAAAAAAGTATGTGATTGTTATTTATGCTGCATATAGGCGTTGATGCTTGATGGAAAGATGCAGAGTTCTGAAGCAGATGAATTCATTTATCATGAATGCTTGATTCATCCCTCTCTTTTATGTCATCCAAAGTAAGTTTGTTTTAATATATCAGGGGAGGATGTTATAGTTCTTTCTTTGTCTTTACTAATATAAATAAAATGAGTTTTTTTTTTCTTTTTGGTCTGACGTTATGAGAATTGTCCATGTATATTAAAATGAAAAAAATTATGTCATTATAATTTATATGTATAAATTCAAATTCCTTTTTCTTTGTTTTCTATACTTTCTTATTCCTTGATGTAATATTATTCTCTTATTCCATGTTGTTTGTAGTATTATAATATCTTGTAATAAGGGAATAAATAATCAATATTTGACGGCGCATTTCAAAACCGCAAAGAATATTGATAGCAACATTCAATTTAACATCTTTCATTTATCGGATAAAAATTCATATAAACCACACCATTTTAAATTGAACTTATGTATACAATGATGAGATCCACATTAATTTTATATCCAATAAAAGAGTGTCCGATTAAAAGGGAGTGTCAAAGTAAGTGTTTTTAACCATCTTCATTTGAAGAAGAAAAAAACTCGTGATCGGATATTTTTACAAAGATAAAAACTTTGGTACATTTTATTAGGTGTTTTTCGTATGGTTCTTAAATAAATTGGTCTTATTTTTTCATTTTTTGGTTACATCTGATCATGATTTTTTCAAATTCACAAGTTTCTCAAAGCCACAAGAAATGTATTTTTAGTTAACAATCATTAAAAAAAAAACATTCAAGGAAGTTTTATCCTTTTAGAAATTAATACCACGCCATTATGCTTTTTTTTATAGACTTGATTGATATTTTGTTTGATGAAGCCTTCGACTAATATGAAGAGGCATGTGTGGTAATATATTGGCAGCCCCAAGACAGTGTTTATAATGGGAGGTGGTGAAGGTTCAGCAGCTAGGGAAGCTCTCAAGCACAAGTCAATGGACAAAGTTGTTATGTGCGATATTGACAAGGTTACTTCTTTAAGTCATATTCTTATTTTTTGGGGGTTCAAAGTATGTCATGATATTCTACTTAGCCGTCCCTCAAATTGAAAACTTAATTATAATATCCATATTGATGTGGGCAGTGCCATTTATTTAAGAAAAAAAATAAGGTCACTCCTTTTACCCAAAAGAAACAAGGACACTTTTCTATATAGTTTTTCTAATATTAATGTTGAATGTACCCAAAAAAAAAATTTATTATTGAATGTCTGTTTCATACTAAATTTTAGTTGTTCATAAAAAAAATATAAATGTTTGATATCCATTTTGTCTCATTTTATTTGTTTTGAAACATAAATTTAAAAATTCATGTTATAAATGACATAAGTTTTGCTATGAAAAAATAAGTTGATAAAATGATATATTGATAATGGTCAAGTTTTTGTTTTATAAACAATAACATTGGTCAAGTATATAATAGAAAAATGTATGATTATTGAACAAAAATTACAATTAAAGTTGAACAAAAATATTTTGCTAAAAGGACAGACAAAATGGAACAGAGAGAGAAAATTGATAAGAATTTGTAAGACTTCAAAACTTATTCTAAGATTGATGTTATATTATATATGCTCAAATTAATAATTAATACAAAAAATTATTCTTGCAGGAGGTGGTGGATTTCTGCAGAAAATACCTGGTTGCAAATAAGGAGGCATTTGCTGACAAGAAGCTCGACCTTGTCATCAACTGTGCCAAGTAAGAAGCTAGCTTATTTTGCACATAGAAATTTATTATTTTTTGTGTGTGTGTGTGAGGATTTCATGGTGATCTTTTTACTTAAAAATTGCTACACAATTTTGTATTAAAGGGCTGAATTAGAGAAAAGAAAGGAGAAGTTTGATATCATTGTTGGAGATTTGGCTGACCCGCTTGAAGATGGTCCTTGCTATCAGCTCTACACTAAGTCCTTCTATGAGAAAGTTGTGAAGCCTAAACTCACTGAGAATGGCGTTTTTGTGACCCAGGTAGACTTTTGAAGAACACCCTTTTATGTTAGACGGTTGTTTAATAGGCTCCTAAATTTCGCTCTCGATTGGATCGCAACTCCTAATCGACTGTTTTTGGTTAAAATTCGATTGAGTTGTAACTCCTGATTGGTTTATTTTTTTCTTTAGTCAAGTAAGCAATTTTGAAGAGTCTATTGAACGACCATATTTTTGTTACAACTTTTCTCACTACCATCTAATCAATATTGATTTAACCTTTCACACTTTCCTTTTTGTATGTTTTCATATAGGCTGGACCAGCAGGTATCTTTTCACACAAAGAGGTCTTCACCTCTATACACAACACCATAAAACAGGTCTTCAAATGTAAGAATCGATCTACCTCAAACCTTTTACAAGTAGGTGTTTGTTAGAACCGGATCGAACCGGGTTGAATTTGTTATTGGTTCACTGCTTCGTTTTTTTCTATCTTTTACACAAAATTTAACCCGATTGAATATAATTAGACTTCAGATGTCTCATCGTTTGATCTTTGGTTTAGTTTTTAAAACACTTGTTCAAACAAAACATGGACATTTCGTGATGATTGAATCACCGATTCAATACAAGAAATTGTGGGTGTCGCGCAATTTGACATTTGACTAACATATGTTTTTCTTACGTGATTTTGGTTTTCTTTTCGTTCCTTCTTTCCCGTTTGGTGCAGATGTGGTGGCATACTCGACTCATGTACCATCATTTGCTGATTCATGGGGATGGGTTATGGTATGCAAAAAAAAAAAAAAAAAAAACATATTTTTTTTATTATGATTACTTGTGATTTTTTTATAAAATTTCTATGCTTTGAATTCAGGCTTCAGACCAACCAATATTGATTGATGCTGTGGAAATGGACAAAAGAATTGAAGCAAGAATAAAAGGGAAATTGCTCTATCTAGATGGTGCTTGGTTCCATTCATCTACTATCATGAACAAGACCGTGTCCAAATCGTAAGTGTACAAACCTCAAACTTAAAGGATCTCTGGTGTTATTTAACCATTTCTAATTAATCCAAAGTTTCCAACTAGCTAATTTCATAGAATTTGACATCAAAATTATTATTGTTTCAGGCTGAAAAATGAAACTCATGTGTACACTGAAGATAATGCTAGATTTATTCCTGGTCATGGCATAGCATGTCGTCCCTAAAGGAAAGGAACCGACTCTTGCATGCTCTCGCCTCCAAAGTATTGCGCTATATTATTAGTCCAGTTAATCTGTAGGGCAATTCAATTTATGTAATACATGCATGTTTTCATTAATTTGCATATGGTGTTAGAGTGTGTAAGAATTTGATGTATAGTTTCAGAACAATAAAGCATGCCAGCATAGTTATCTAGATAAAATAAGGAAAATACTTAGGTAAAGTTCTATAGGTACTGTCATAAAAAACTATCAGTTTTATATTTCAACAGCTGCATCAAAAAAGACATATACGATGTTGTTTAGAACAAATCATGTCACAAACCTGATGAATTGTGTCTAAGGCACAATATCTAAGTATTGTCCATAAAATAATTCAATAATAAACAGTTCTAAATTGTTTCATCAACTTGGCTTGAGTAGTAGGCTTCTTTCAATTTTCTCAGATTCGCCATTCAAATAAAAAAAATCTCATATTCAAAGTTACATATAGTAATCAATCTCGACCATTTATTTAAGATTTGAACGATTCATATTATACATACACTAAATCAATTTTAAACGTTCTTGGCAATTGTTGGTATATATTCACCTTGTCTTAGAAACAATTGCAAACAAATCAAAAGGTGAAAAAAAAAAATTACATGATTAAGATAAAATATAAACCTTTGAGATTGTGACAACATAGTTTAATTAAGTTCTCTTAACAGGATCAAAGTTGGAAACACCAACAACAGCACCCAATATAGCTGTAAGAACAACACCACCAGCAGCAATGCTAAGCAAAAAGTTTTTAAGAGATGGTGAAAAATCATTTCCAGCTGCATTAGCAACATCTGGTAACACCATAGAGGCTGTTAATGCAAAAGCTGTTAGACCCTTCACTGTTTTGTCTTTCAATGATGCTTGAATTCCAACAACATTGGATTTTGAAGTTGACTTGTTGACTAGTGTCTTCTTTGCTTGTGGAAAGGGCAATGGTTTCAAGAAGGGTGTGGTGGAAGGATTGTGAAGGTTTTTGTGGGTAGCTTGGGTTAGTGGTAAAGACATTGAAACAGAAGCTGAAGCCATTATTGATTATTGGTTTGGTTTTGGTTTTAGTTTTGGTTTTGTTTGAAATAAGTGTTTGTGATGAAGGGTTGGATATATGAGGTTTAGATATTAGTGGTTGAAGAAATGTGTGGAATTGGATGTGAGATGGAAAATGAAGATTTTTTTGATGATGTGGGAGTTATTCTACTTGTGAATGGAGATAAGGTTATCCTCTTGATTTTTTTGATTTTGGTTTATTCGAAGCCTCTTGAAAGTATTAGGGTGTGTTTGGTTGTTAGGAGTTGAAAATTAGTTTTAAATGAATTGATTTTATAAAATTAACTTCGACTAAAAAGTGAGTTCAGTTTAAAGTAATTTATGTTAGGATGTATTTATGCAAAAAGTGATTTATATGCATTTGAGTCTTTGAATACTTAAAATCAAAATTGTTTTTGACTTGTAATTTACTAACATGAATTTTAACATGGAGAAAAATTCAAAAATATAGAACTGATTCAACCTCAAAAGGAAAACCATGAATAGTTGTTTAAGCTTAAAATTGATTCTAAAATAAAAAAAATAAAAAAAAAAGTCTCTTATAACAAACATAAAAATACTGATTATGACAAAATCACGTTTTGACCGAAATAAATATGGTCATGCTAACCACTTCTTTAGAGGCACTAGTTAAGAAAGTTAAAAGTAAAGTTTTTTAATTGAAAACAATAAATCTCAAAATGTTGAGTATACAACTTTTTCACATTCTCCAAGTTAGAGAATTTCCATCGTTGAATTAAACAAACACCCCGTTATTCTCGTGAGTTTAGTTCAATTGGTAGAGACATTGCATAATATATATAGAGGTTGGAGTTCGAACATCAGATACTCCACTTGGTTTCTAGCCACTAAACTACTTGACAAAACAAAAAAGCACTTCGTCGTATAGGTATCCAGCTAGTAGAGCATTTTAATACAAACATGTGGAAAAGTTCATTAATCTGCATTTTTTATTAGAAAAACTATTAAATTTAAACTATTTTTTGACCAAATTATTAGAAAAACTATTAAATTAAGTGTAAAATATTACTTTGTTGCACAATAAATGATATATTTGTAAAAACGTAATTACAAAGTAAAGTGATATGATAATTTTTAAATGGAATATTAATTTATTTTTTTTGGTCAAGATTATTTTTCTATTTATACTATCTAATTCTTTTTACCAAAATAATACCACCTGATTAATATTATGTGTAACATCCCAGACAACTTTAAGCATTGCTGACTGATCCTACAAACAAACACGAGTCTTTTCAGCGTGGTTTGTCCTCACTTGCACGCTTACCGAAAAACTTTTCGATAGGTCACCCATCCTAAGACTACTCCAAGTCAAGTACGCTTAACTGTGGAGTTCTTATGAAATGAGCTACCAAAAAGAAAATGTATCTTGTTGATATAGATAGTACCAAACAATTCTTATAAGTCTTCCTTCAACCATGTAGTCCCATATCTACATGGCCTCCGGATCCCTCTCATTCTGATGTGATTCGATTCCTCTAGAAGCTGTCGGGAGCCGCTCATTGTCATGCCTTGTGCACCGGCGACCACTCCCCATTCTATAAGAACTCCACAGTTAAGCGTGCTTGACTAGAGTAGTCTTTGGATGGGTGACCTACCGGGAAGTTTCCCGGTAAGCGAGTGAGAACAAAACACGCTGAAAAGACTCGTGTTGGTTTGTAGGGTCAGTCGACAATGCTTAAAGTCGTCTAAGATGTTACATTATGTGTATCAATCTCAAATTAATATTATTTCTTCAAAAAAAATCTCAAATTAATATTTATCACTTTAAATTTATGATATTGATTACGTGTATATTTGAGAAGAATAACTTGATAGATTTCCTATTCACTTTAATTTTATAAAATCTTAACAATGTCTTTTCTATTAATGAGATAGTGTAGGGTGTGATTCACATATCACTTTGATAGTCTTGGGCCACCAATCTATAGTTTGGGCTTTTTGTCCCTGTTTCTTCTTTGTTTGGAGATTGCTCTGATGCAACTAAAACACTTTACCAATAGTTAATCGTCGTTTAAACACTTTTTAAATCGATTAAATTAATTTAAAAAATAATTTAATTGATATAAAAAGTTTAAAACCGTTTTAGAGTCGGTGATAATTAACTGCCATTTGAGGATTTTTTTTTAGATGTCTCTAGACAATTGTTAGATGCCTAAAGAGTCATCCTCTCTTTGTTTTGGTCTTGGCCATTTTATTGGATTTATTTTGGATTTATTCATTTGAAATTGATAAAAGGGATATGATTCTCAAGTGCTGCGGTAAAAATTAAAATTGGGAGAAAAAAAAAGAGGAATAGCGTTCAGAACAAGAAGAAAAAAAAAAAAAAGGCTTTTTCTTTCTTCTTCCTTTACCGTGTCCTTTGTGAGAGAAAAATTAGGGAAACACTATTGTTGAGAGAGAAAAAAAGAGTCAAGAAAAATCAAAGAACGAGAGATCAAGTGTTTGAGGGAAAATAAAATTGAAAACTATATCAAGGAGAAAAAATCACAGGTTGCCGGTTATTAATAACTATTGCTTCATGTAACCAAAATAATAACCATTGTTTCAAATTGTGGACCGCGATACGGCAACAATATGTTTTTACTCTTTTCAGTTATGAAATTGTTCAAAAACTACAACGACACTTAACTGCCGCTCAACTTTATCAGCAACGGTCAACTGTTGGACACTTTTAAGATCAGTTCAATCATTTTTTTAATTAGGTTTTAGAGAGGAAATAGAAGATATTTTTTCACCACTAAAAGAAACTCACTTTGTCCTTATTTATAAAAAAAAAATGATATTTGTACAACTAATTTGTGATAATTTTTGTGACAATTTTTTCTCTCAAACTCACTTTATATTTTTATTTTATCTTTCCATTGTTTTGGTTTTAGTGTGAATATTTTTTTTTTTGTAAAGCTATGATTTTCCCATAAATTGACATGCAAATGTTCAAATAACACATTTCTGGTCATTATTATTATAATAATTAAAATTTTATTTTTTAAGTTCATTGATGTATCTCCTATACATACATTTGAGAATGGTTGAAATAACTAATCCACATGGCATTCTCCTTTCTTCTATCTAAAACAATGACACATGTCCTTATTATGTACAAACAACACAAATGAAATTTTAATGACATTAAAAATGTATATTGTTTGACTTATTCTTAGATTGCT
>Ga0228710_1007756_pt1 | contig 15725 bp, 8 predicted proteins | sample MedpolnodulmetaG_FD_177995 | JGI IMG/M metagenome (GOLD analysis project Ga0228710, IMG submission 177995) | Root nodule microbial communities from Medicago polymorpha collected in Santa Monica, California, United States - pink nodules | ecosystem: Host-associated > Plants > Roots > Nodule... | reverse complement strand
AAAAAAAAAGAATTCAAAAGAGATTCAATAAAGGAAATGATACTTGAGGGAGCCTTGAAGAAGGAAAGAGCATAGACAGGGAGAGAGGTCAGGACATACTTAAGCAGAATCAAACTTATATCAAGAGATAAATGACAACTTTTCCACCTAGATAACCGACTTTTTATGCAAGCAAGTAAAGGGTCCCAAAAACTAAGACAGCGAGCATCACCCCGACTGGAAGTCCAAGATACTCAAACCGCAAATTATGAAACCTACATCTCAACATATAAGCCGCTTCATGCAACCACAACTCACCAACATGAACTCTTGCCTACATACTCTTATGGATGTTACGTTGGAAAAATATGGAGAGCTGCCCGCATAGCTCTAACATTGGCCCAACTCCTTTCACCGAAAATAATAGTATCATCTGAAAATTGAAGGTTGGATATAGACAACTCATTCCATTTTAAAAGTAAAACCTTCGGCAGCTAAAAGAAACAGGAAGGGTGAAAGAGGATCACCTTAACGCAATCCTCTTTCCAAAGGAAATCCGTTGGACTACCAATCATCAACACAAAAACGGTCGCCGTTCTAATACACTCCTTAATCCACTTCATCCATAAATTTGGAAACATCATTTTCCCGTTAACCTTATCCAGATAATCCCAACAAATGGAGTCATAAGCTTTTTCAAAATCAATTTTCAATAATAACAAATCTTTTTTACATTTTCAAGCCTCATCAACTACCTTATTAGCAATAAGGACCCCATCCAATATTTGTATACCCTTCACAAAAGTTGAATGAGAGGGCAAGACAACATTTCCAATAACCTTACGTAACCTATTAGCCAACACTTTCGCCAACTCCTTATACAAACTCCCCACCAAGGATATAAGTCGAAAATGATTCAATCTTTGCGGGCTTTAAATTTTTGGAATAAGAGCAATAAACGTACAATTAATTCCTTTTGTGAGCTTACCATTACAATGCAACTCCGAGACAAACCTCATATTATCTTGTTGTAATCCGACCAAAATTCTTTGATAAAACCAATTGAAATACCATCTGGTCCTGGAGCCTTGAAGCTATCACAATCCCAAACCACTTCTTTGACCTCTTATAATAATAAAAAAACACTTTATCAACTCCACACTATCACCATGAGACAAAGTGTGGAAGCCAAGATTCTCCACACCAGGGCGGTCCTCAAGAATAGCCTTAAAACGAGCAGCAAAATGAGAAAGAAAAAAAAAAGCTCCACGGACAAGAGGTAACTCCTCCACGGGCACCCCGTCAACCAGGATAGAGGATATATCATTTCTCCTCCGCCGACTAGACATAATATTGTGAAAAAATTTAGAATTCGCACCCCCTTCTCGGAGCCAATTTAGACGAGATTGCTGCCAACAAATGCTAGAATTTACCCAAGAAAGAGAATGTAACTCATCATAAAGGACATGAAAATCCTTAACCTCTGCGTCTGACAACACCAATTCCTCCCCTTTACGATCTAACAAAAAGATACGTCCTTCAAAGAAGAGATTCTACCTGGAAAATTCTTAGTGTGGTTATTCTGCCACGGCTTCAGAGCCACATTTAACAACTTAAACTTCTCTTTTAGAACAAAACCGACCCACCCCTCTATCTGAAAAAAATGCCACTGATCGGTAACAAACTGCTTATAACCAGGAACATTAGCCCAACATTTCAGCATCTGAAAAGGCTTGGGGCCCCAATTCTCCTCATTCAATGATAAAACAATAGGACAGTGATCAGATAAGCCTCTTAATTGAGCCACCTGAATGCAACTAGGCCATGTTAAGCACCACTCGTTAGAAATCAAAAATCTATCCAACCGACTCATAGATCTACCATATCATATATACCATGTAAAACTGCGCCCAACCAAAGGAAAATCAAATAAAAAATTGTCGACAATGAACCGATCGAACGCATCACTACCCACCACCTGAGAGGTAACACCCGAAGTACACCTCTCCTCTGCTGGTCGCACCACATTGAAATCCCTACAAACACGAAAATTACCGCCAATAAGAGAACTAAGCCGAGATGATAATCTAACCGACAATGAATTTTATGTTCTTGCATCACAAGGCGCATAAATATTGAGCAAAGAATCCGATCTTGGATTGGGTTGAAATCTTAATGGGACTTGAAAACAATTCAATTGTGTTTCGTCTCATATAATTTGTGTTGGAGATACAACGAAGAGATTGCCGTGTGGGCATGAGTTTCATGGAGATTGCATTTTTCCATGGTTGAGACCGGAAATTCTTACCCTATTTACATGTTTGATCTTCCAACTGATGATAAGGAGTTTGAAGAAGAGAGGGCTTCGGGTTTGGGTCGTGGCGGTGGAGCTTCCACCATTTGAGCATGTTCTCTAGATTATTTTAGTTATCAAGAGGATGAAAGTTTAGTACTTCCACAATTGGAGTCAAACAATTGTAAATAATTCAGAAAGACTGCATAGGTATAACTTATAAGGCGTGGATGAGTTTGTTTGACAGAGTAACCTATAAATTTTGAATAGGTCATGGATATATAAACATAAAAGGTGATAAATGGAGTGTGTTGTTTTCCATTTATTAATTTGCATCATATAATTTAAGACACACTCTTCAAGCGACACATTTATTCCATACAAACGAAAAATCACAAGCAGCCAATATGCATGTGAAACATGCAATTACAAACATCACATTATTTATATAAAGAACACTTGATTATATCCATAACCAAACCAACCCATGCATTAAGCCATTACTACTTATTTGTTTATTTCTTTAATATATGGCTTATGGAGCTATGCCTTGACAAGATGAGCATCAATATCTCTAGTAAGTTTTGCAACGTAGTCCATCCAGCCATTAGGAGCGTCAGTATCCTCATTGATCTTCTCATATTCAATAGTCCATTTGATGGCAGCACTGCTGTCACTCTTATCAATTATCTCAATAATGAGCTTGAAATCCTTATAGTTCTCACCAATATCTCCACCGAAGAGCTTGTAAGTGAGTTTTTTATTCTTTTCATCAACTTCTTCAAGACGCTCATGACATGTGTGTACCTGGCCATCTGTTGTCATGTGACGGGCAATTAATACCATATGAAATTAAAATTGTGGTATGAAAGAATTATTGAAAAAGATAAAAATGAAGAACATAAATTGTTAAAATAAATGGATTTATTTGATAGTACTCAATCCGTTTTTAAATATAAGCAAAATTGACTTTTTAGGTTCATTCATTTAATGATAGGTAAAATCTTTCAATTTCTGTTATTAAATTTTAGGAAATGCTAACTAGTGTTCCAAGACGCTCTTTAAAGACTTTAATTAATACTCTTAATTAATACTATTAACTTTTCTTGAAATATGAAAAGTCAAATTTAATACACATACAAACAAAGGTCAATTTGGTAATATTAACACACAAAATAGGCACATTAATTACACTAGCAACTTTTCTTAAGAAATGTGAAAAAAACAAAGGGGGCTTACATATAGGGACGGATGGAGTAATATGGTTTTAGAAAAATTTATATATTCAATATATTGTAAATTTCATGACCATTAAAAAGTGTATCAGATGCGCTCGTTAGAAAGACTTTATTATTTTCTAAACAAATTATATTTTAAATGTTATTGAATTTGAATTCAATATTTTTTGGTCAAATAAAATGTATGGCGATATCATATTTACAATATTTTATAATCAATTAAAAGTTATTGACATGATGTTAACCCAAAACAGCACATAACTCAACTAAAATGATAGAAAAATCCAAGACAAACTAGATAATATTTTTAGAATGTTAATTGTTAGAAATATGATTACCTATGACATAAGTCCAATGTTTAACCGTATCAGTGTGATGCCAGTCATCACCTTGATGTAACTTGGTTTCATGAACTCTTTCACAATGGATTTGCATTTCATGAAGTTGTGTTGCAAAGAAATTGTAGAACTTGTCAACGGATGCTTTGATCCCAAGTTCAGTACTAAGTTTACCAGCGAGCACCATCCTTGGAAGAAACTAATATGATAGAAGTAAGAAAACAAGTGCTATGGGTATGATATAATGAAAGTGTATGCAAAACCCCATGCCTTAAATAGAAGCACCCCATCACATCGTATCAATGTACCTATCTTATATTTATGACTTTTGATATGGTTGGTTGAACCTTCGCCCTTCCAACCTTCTTGTATTGGGATCCAAACCAGCATCAAGATATTTAATTCTCCATCCGGCTGTAACACTCCTTTTGGTTCTTTTTACTACTATAAAAGATAAATTGTATGGCTTGGGAAAAATTACATATAGAATGTAAATCATGTAAAATGAAGGATGATATAGGGTAAGTAAACTCATATCAAAAGTAGGAAAGGGCGTAACCCATAAATTTATTTTCGTATTGTTGTTCAATGGGAGTAAACTCATGTTTTTAGTTTTTAGTCATTTTACATAGTCACTCCATCTCACAATTTCTTTCTTTTATTGTTTACTGACTCACGATTAGGCTCATAGTTTTTTACATGAATTGCATAACATTTCATTTTCCAAAAATTTCAAAAATTTTGTTTTGGTCTCGGAGAATTACTCCAACCATTAACAGTAGAGGGCTAACTTACTTCTGAAATTCAAGAGAAAGATAAGTTTTGGAGCTTGTTGCGGAAGATACTCAGAAAAGGTCACCGTTACAGCTCTGTATAGCATAACCAGTGAGATTTTGAGCCAAATATATTTCTAATGTTTACTACTTTTTCTTTCATATACGAGTGTTCCATTGAGATTGCTATTTTTACTAAAACCCTAAAGTAGAGGGTCTTCCAAGTATGGTATCAGAGTTGACTGACCACACCCAGCCTGAGCTGCCATCTCCTTCTCTAGGTATTTTCACTCCTAAAGGAAACTTTCGTGCTCACCACAAAAAAACAATCTCCAACACATTTATCAATATTAGGAAAATCGGTAATTCCTTAAAAGATAAATGTGTAGGAGATTCATAGTAAGACTAGCAGCTTCTTCAATATCTGCTCTAATGTCAAAGCTGAAAAATATCATTTCCTATAACACTATCATCCAATTAAAGCATTTTTGCTTAGACTTGTCTTTAGTATATTCCTTAGTTTTGAATGCGGTAAGGTGTACAGCATTTACCTTATTTCTCCTCGATTTTGACTATTGTGATAACGTTCTTAGTAAAGATCTTTTTCGAAGGAATACCCAGACACTTGTAAAGAAGCTAAGCCCCGTTCTCTTCCTTATTCTACGATATTTCGAATTAGCTCTATGGGGATTCAGCTTAGCTTACTCAATATCATGCCCAATGGTTTAATAAAGAGCTTAGCTTAAAAAAAAGAGTTAGTTAAAATAATTTATTCTAACTAGTTACACACAAGAAAGAGTGTAGGTTTCGGTGTAAGCCCACCAAAGGATATCCCTCTCTTCTCTCATTTCCTCAAGCATGAGAAGTTACACATGGACTTGCCATGGATAGGAGTGAAACAGAGGCACATTCCATTATTATCTATAAATTTAATCCGTTGATTGGCTTTTTTAAGTTCCAAATAAGACATTCTAGAAGTATGTGCTGAATTGGTTGGTGACCAACCTATCATAAATGCTTTCTTATGGATTTGGAGTGCCTAAAGCCAAGTGAGCGAAGTGGTCAGTAAGGTGAGCATGGGAAAGAAGATTCAAGTCTATATATCGCTTGTTGAAGTAAAACATGTGGACTCATCTTCCACCCTCTATTTTGGAATATCACTTTTGAAAATGATGCTGGACTATTTAACTTGTTCTATTCTCTTTACCTTGTATGTTTTAGTGGAATTTCCCTTTTATGATGCAAGCATCTTAGATGACGAAGGATAGGAGAGATTGCCTCCATTATTTCTAACCATACCCAAAACTATCTAAAATAGTTAGCAAAATAATAGGAACAACAAATATTTCCATTTATAAATTCTTCTATTCGAAGGTTGTACGATTGAGGAGAGCAACTACTTTTTCCCTTTCAACATACGACAGAAGTTAAGGACTAAACTAAATAGACAGATTGAGAGACATACTAGGCCTTTCTATTCTATAAAGAAAAGAACTTATTAATTACTGGCCCACAAGATAGAAAAGTATATCGTTCAACTCTTGCTTATGCTTTTAACTCTCACATGGAGTCTCCAATTGATTTTGCTACACGCTGCTTAGGAGATAGAATTTGAAGAAATAGAGAGTGAGCAGCTGATTTGCAACGTAGAACCTAGTGGCAGAAAGAAGGATATTACCCCAAGACTGACTTTCATTATACATTCATTTGTTCACTATCCAAGACGTGTTTATGAAACAACCTTTTTTTAATATTGATTCATCTTCCCATCCTTTTCTTTCTATCTTTGTAGTCAGTCTGGTTGCATAATCCATATGGATGAGTTATCTGGCAATCTGACTATAACTTCTTATCTTCCGAAATAAGTATTTCCTATATGAGCCGATATTTGAAAGAGATCACCGAATCTTGCATGAATGCGCACATCCTATTTGATCACATCTTGAACATGACCTAGACAAATTTCCAAAGGTTGGCTAACATGAGGACATATAGGCTAAACAGACACTGCTAGTTATAAAGATTCCAATTTTAAAACTTGCCTAAGTTCTTCATAGATTTCTATCTATCTTGCCGCTCTATCTCTAGCTTTCTTATTTGCTTGCTTTAGATCTCGCAGGTTTCAAAATAATAGCTTTCTTCCCTAGGAAATCTAACTCAATAGGAATTTTCTCTCTCTCTCTCTCTCTCTCTCTCTCTCTCTCCCTCTCTCTCTCTCTCTCTCCCCCTCTCTCTCTCTCTCCCCGCCCCCTCTCTTTATTGAATACTTAGTTGTTGGTCTTGGTGGTAAGGGATTGTTATCATTCAGCAAAGGTACTTCGAGGGATTTCTAAGAATGGAAGACAATTATGTCCTTATTTAGCTCGAAAGTGGACCATTACGACCGCGATGATCATTTATCCTAGTCCCTGTTAACCTATAACTTAAGAATCTTGACTCTTTGATTCCACATCACATGCCTTAACTCCATGAAGGGATGGAATAGACACAAATCTTACCAAGATATACTAGTATTCAATCCTGAAAGAGTTAAGGAAGTGATGAAAGATAAACAATGTCATGTACTTCACCCTGAGGAGAAAGATCCACCTGAACATATCCTAAAGCTAGCCTCAGATTCTAAAGTTTATGTTAACCATGCGAGTCTATCAACCGCCTCATTTTCAAGGCTAAGAAGAGCTATGAAAGAAGAAAATATGTTATAGCAAGAATTTATGCTTTTAGGATCTAGTTTAGTTGGACTTCCTACAATAGCCGTATTTGTATAAGAGAAGAATAGATAGAGGGTTGCTTTCCATAACGTGCTACTAACTATGAATTTGTTTCATTAACACATCGAAGGTATTCGTCATGTGTCGAAATCACATTTAGTTTGTCGAAAGACCGTCTTCTAGTCACTTTGTTAAAGGCCACCACCCCTTTGTCGAAGTTCTCTAGTAACTTTGATAGTGGTATTAAGTCAACTTCTTCTTCTTCTTCGTCTCATAAGGTCCAAGGGCCTCTTTCTTTCCCATGTCTCTTTTTAAGAAGATCAGACCTCTATAGTGGGAAGTCTTAAATGACTAATTGGGAAGGCCTCTCGAGGGCCTATTCTTCCTAGCTCATAACCCCTAGGATTCTTCTATAGTGAAGTAGTCTTTGTCTCAGTTGTCTCGATATTTATTTCATGTATTGAGGCTTCTCCTAAAGATTTTTTAGTAGACTAAGACTTTTTTTGGGAGTTTGAAGAGGAAGGGAAGCGAATGTTTTGGAGGATTGAAAATGTAGGGGAAAATGGTAAAATCTTTCACATCTTTTGAAATAGTAATTTTTTAGAGAATTATTAATTAATGCTTACGATTAATATATTTTTAATTTTAAGAATATTATAACTATACAGATTAAATTTGAAGAATTCATGTAAACCTCCCCCCCCCCCCCCCACAAAAATTTTTGGGTTTCCCCAAATGAGGCGGGTTTTATATTATGAGGAAAATGAAACCCCAAAGCCTTCCCCTCTCAATGTCATCTATTTCTTCCACTTGTTCCTTCTTTTTTTTCCAAACACCTCCCCACCTTTCCCTCCAAACTCGTAAACAAAGCATAAGGGTGTGAAAAGTCTTTTTTGTTATCGCATATTAGCTCTCTGGATCCTCAAAACTACCATCTTCTACTAAGAATAGTGCCCACCCCCTTTCCTAGCCGACCTCTGAAAAAGGAGTTAGTGGATTTTAGCTCAACTGCAAAAGGTGGAGCATGCATTCCTTAATCTTCAAAGTGTAAGGAATCGCTGAAGCAGGCTAGCGTAATGATAGCTAATTAAGAATTCAGTGTGTATCAATGCCAGTAGGTTCTCATCCTTTCACCTCGCACACAACTACCAACCTAAAGTTGCATTTCAATTAACGCATTGCAGCTTAACAGACTAAACAGTTGCCACTCCCTAATATGATAACTAGGTTAATTATGTCCAGGGACTTGGCCTTCTCGAATGAAATTAAGCGCCCCTGGTTTATAAGGAGTTGCTTCCTAACCTCTTTCCAAGATCAACTTCCCAAAGTAAAGGTAAACAACTAACTAAACAAAGCACTAGGTATGCTCGACCTTGGACAAGCCAATCTTTTAGACCATTATCTATACTTGAAGGTGAGAAAAACCACAAGAAGGGGGGTGGGGGTTGAATTGTGTTTTCAAAAACTTTTCTTCCTTACGTTCTGAAGAAATGTTCCCAGATTCAGAGTCTGAAATAGTTCAGAGTTTGAGTGAGTTCAGAGTCTTAGTGCAGCGGATAAATGTAAGAGAACATAGAAAGAAAGAACACAAGCAATTATACAGGTTCCTTCCACAAACCGGAAGTAGTCCTGTCCCCCTTGCACTTCCAAGGAGAGTTCCACTAAAATGTAATGTCGAATTACAAGTTGCTCAATCACACAAGAAAGAGACTTCTCAATGCTCAAGGACAACTCCAAGAGATTTCTATGCTCAATCACACCTGAAAGAGACTTCTATGCTCAAGGACAACTCCAAGAGACTTCCTTTGCTCAATCACTACTGAAAGAGACTTATCTTAACAATTACAAAGATTGAATAAGGTTTTGAATACTTGATATACAATCAGAGGTATTCACAATACAATACGAAACAGAACAGACTCTGTTTTTCTAGACACTTGAGAATTCTAAGATATGAACTATTGTAAGAATTCTCTAAGTTGTTGATGTTCGACGTTTTGCACAGAGTGTTGCCCTTTTTGCTTGTTGTATATAATTGTTGTTCTTGTTCTTGTTCTTCTCCAAGTCTTTATCCCTATTTATAGAGGATTTGAGAGACGTTGGGAATTAGCCGTTACATCAACTTGTCTTGCTTGAAGCTTTGATTCTTCACCATTGATCCTTTGCCTGATTTGATAATTGTCCTATGAAGAACTAATTTCAAATCCATTCCATTTGAAACGGAACAATGCCTGCAGCAATATTACTGTTATTCTTGTCTTGATGTAGAGACAAGTTGCAGAGATGGTGGTTGCAGAGGCGTGTGCAGAGTTAGTGGTCATACACTTCGTACATTGTACTTTGCCAATTCTGGTGAAGTAGCTTTTGATGAGATGCTTCTGATAACCTTGCTTCTGATGACGTGTCTTCAGGAGCTCTTCCTTCAGACTCGTTTCTTCAGACGCATATCTTCAGATGCATTTCTTCAGACGCTCTAAGCTTCAAATAAAATTCCTTTGCTCTTTGACTTGTTCAATCAGAATCCTTATGAATAGTACTTTGATTTGGATCTTGTACACTTGAACAAATTGTTTAGCATATCCAATTGATAATTTTTTAATACATTGTTATCATCAAAACTCAAGAGGTGATTTTGCGAAACACTCTTTGTTCCAACAATACTAACTATCTATTTAGTCATATTGAATAAAGGAAGGGGTTGGTAAGCTTTGTATCTCAATCCGAGGAACTAAACTAGAACTCAGGAGGAAGCCAACCACTTGAGAGAACATCACTTCACCTAGGGGTTTGCTTATCGTATTTTTTAGATTTTGGGTTGGAAGCCAAAGTAAAGTAACTTGTGAAGCTAATCATCCCACAAGGCAGAAAAGTAGCCAAGCTAATCTTGATTCAAATTTGTCACACATTGCCATTGGTCGGTCTAAGTTTATAATTATTGATCCTATGACTAAGCATTATTACCTTATTAGGTAGCCTTTTTTGACAATCCATTTATCTATTTCTTTATGGGATCTTCATGCAACCATTAAGGAGTACTCCCTCCGGTCTCAATTATAAGAAAAGATTCTTTTTTTTGGTTCATTGAATAATTAATGTATCTGCTTTACAATGTAGACCAGATACATTAACTACTCAATAAACCTAAAAAATGAATCTTTTTTTATATTTGAGACCGGAGGGAGTACGGTTCAACAGTTTAATGACCTTACATATGTGTATCACTACATATCCAATGAGAGTTTGCAGTTCGATTTCGTCTTCTTTCGAGCTCTCCTTAGTGTGGCAAATTTCAATCATATTTTATCTAGAAGTTTTTCCATAAAGGGTGGTTCATCGCTATCAGACTAGTGGATATATAGATTCATTTAGAAACATGGGATTTGTTTCGTGTCCATCCCTCAAATCACATCCGTGGAAGTTAGCCCTAATCCTCCATATAAGAACACTTTGTGAACGTTCTCCCACATTTGAGAGCAAAAAGCCCTTCCAATTTACTTTATGCTTTGTTTGATCGCGCTGCGGGAACAACCGAGTCGTGGAGATTGTGATTCCTAAGGCAGGATATAATTGATCGGTCTAGAGAATAGTTGGATTATAGTCCTCGATATTTGAAGAACCACCTGAAAGCATATAAGCAAGCTACACACCACCCCATTAAATTAAGGAAAATATTAACATGTGTCCTCAAAACAGTTGTTAAGAAGTCTAAAGAAGAAATTTTGTCTTGAAAATGGTGCATTCAATGCATTGAAACTTCAAAAAATAACTTTTTAACCATAAAATTTACCAATTATTTTCATTTTTAAATCCTTAACAAGTAGTAGTATATATTGGTCTTATACTCTCTCCCTCCCAAAATAATTTCATTTCGAAAAATGTATAAATGAAAGAGAGAGAAAAATAATTTTGAATGTCCTTGTCAAGTATTAGTGCATCCATTATTATCATAAATACAAAGTAAAATATATTGAATTGAAAGTGATAAAGTAATATTAATTAGAGTTATTAAGTAAAATAATTAATATTATGCTGAAAAATGATATAGATCAATTATTTTGAGACAATTATTTTTGTTGCAAATGACTTTATTTTGCAAATGACTTTTGTTGCAAATAACTAATAGCACCACCGTGGAAAGTCACCTACTAGAAACCCAATTTTTTTTGTTTTTAAAGGAATACTAGAAACCCACCTAAATTTATTGTATATGGGATCCACTATTTGAGCATGCAAAAGGCGTTTTCTTTTTCTTTTTTAAGGGAATCGCTACATTTCCGTATCCCTTATGATCTATATACCAACTAGGGAAATTGTACAAATTGGATATTGATTATACAAGAAGCACCTTATCCCATCGTATCATTGCACCTTGTCCCGTCGTATCACTATCAATGCACCTATCGTATATTTATGGCTTTTGATATGGTTGGTTGGTTGAACCGTCGCCCTTCCAAGCAGCTTGTGTCGGGTGCTCTTTTCTTTCTTTCTTCTTTCCTTCAGAGACCCTCGTCATCACATTTTTTCAACGTGATTTAATAAGGTCAATTTTGATTCCAAATTATTCATACAAAATGTTTTTTTTAGTTAAATTAATTATTTTTATATATTTTGAACTAGAGAAAAAACTATCGAGTAGAGTTTAAAATGTCTTGCGTTGCACAGGTTTTATCCATATTATATTTTAAAAACCTATCTAGTAGATTTAAAATGTGTAACAAATTTTTTACAAATTAATATTATATTAATAATATATAGTCAATTTTATTAATTTCAAAATTTAATGAAAGTAGTAAATAATGTTTTATTAAATAATTTGATGTAATGTCATTATATGATCTAAATGTTTAATTTATACCATATTGTAATAGATTTTTGGTCACATTTAGTCGTGTTTTATATTTGTTCTTCCAAGATTGAAACTTGAAAGTAGTTGAATTAGATAGTCTTTTCTTAATGAAAAATGCTTTTTTGAGAGATTATTTATTTATTTTGACAAATTAATAATAAGTGATAGTATGTTAATTTTTAGGAGTATTTTTTCCTCTCTTTTTAGGGAGTCTGGGTATGCTTCATTTAGTCAATTTAAAGTTTGGATGTAAGACATGTGGCAAAAAAATAATTAATAGCTGAGATTTAAAATTAAAAAAGTATTTTATTTCATAAAAAAAAATGCAATTTCTCTTCTCTGCCACTATTGTTGCGATCTCAATCTTCACCCTCTATCCTCTCATCGCCGCCCACCACCATCCCACCACCGTCCGCCGCCGCCCTCTCCCAAATCTCTTCAATCGGTGTTTCTCATCTTGTTGAAGCTTCTGCATTTTTATTATGGAATTAGATTTTATTGAATCTTGACAAACTCCGACCCTTTTATTGACTTGAAATGAATCATACCAACCAATTCTGTGTTTGCTTATATCGTGAATGTTTGAATGTATGCTGTTGTATTTAATCAATTGAGATTGTTTTTTTTTTATTGAATTGAATCCATGGGATTGGAAAATTAATCATGTTAATCAGGTTGCAGAGAAAGAAACGAACGGAAACCAACATGTTTCCTCTATCTATTTAGGGGGTGTATTGGATTAGGAATTTTAAAGACAATTTTTGCTTAAAAAAGTCTTAAAGATTTTAAAAGATTTTGTAGGATTTTAATGACTTTCATGATTTTAAAAGACTATCAGGATTTTCAATTTGGATTTCAATGGATTTACATCATAAGATTTTAAAGGATTTTAAAGAATTTCATGGATTTATAAGATTTCAAAAGATTTTATGAATTTTAAATACTTATTGGAAAAAAAAATGATTACAACACACTCTCTATCATAATATTATCAATACAGACTCTTATTTTTTATTTTTTTTATGATAGGCAGAGAGAGGGAGAGAGAGGGAGGGAGGGAAGAGAGGAGAGAGAGAGAAAGAAATAATTACAACACACTTTCTATTATAATATTCTCAATACAGACTCTTATTTTTTATGAGATAGAAAGGGGGAAGAGAGGAGAGAGAGAGAGAGAATGGAGTAAAGAGAGGAAGGAGAAGGGAGAAGAGAGAGAGACGAAGAGAGAAGGGGGAGAGAGAGGGGAGAAAAGAGAGAGAGAGAAGGGATAAGAAAGAGATAGTAAACTTTTAAGAGAAAAACAATCTCAAGAAATCTCATGTCTTCATGAAAAACTTTTTCTTGTTAAAATTTCACTAGAAAATCCCACAAAATCCATCAAAATCCAATTTATTAAACAATCCTTCGAAATTTGAATGATTTTGAATACCATGAGACTTTTTTTAAGTGATGAAAAGTCTTGATTGAATACCTCGAGACTTTTTTAAAATGACAAAAAGTCTTGATTGAATACCACTTTTTTTAAATTGCAAAGAGTCTTGATTGAATACCACAAGACTTTTTCATAATTAAAAAGTCTTTTAAAATCCCTTAGAATCCTAATCCAATACATCCCATTTCTTTTTCTTTTTTAATTAAAAAATCTTTAATTTCCATTTTTTAATCTTAGCCCTTGAATATTTTGTTGACATGTGTCGTGATCCTGACTCATAAATGGACTAAATGGATGGCTCCCTAAATGGAGCATACCTGGACTCCTTTTCAGGACTTACCCTTAACTCCTTAAATTCATTAGCTCAAACCAGTTTAGTTACTTCACTTCTATAATGAATTAGATAATCTAAATACTCTTATATCAATGAAAAATAATAGTTCAAGGGTCGATGTGACAAATATATTTCTTTTAAAAAAAAATAGGAGAATGATAATTAATATAAAAGGTAATTGATCAATCTATTACCAAAACTTATTTTAATTTGTATCGTACAACCATTCATAAACATGTTTATTTAATATTGTTAGAAATATAAATATTGTTTTACTTTTCTAAAAAAAAATAGTTGACTTATTTTGAAATGTTATTAATGTGTGATTTGAGAATGATTTATTTTTGGTTGTTAGGGTGAAATGTTGTTAACACTTTCCTATATGACAATGTTGTTTTTGTCTTTTAAGTTTGGTTCTTTCCGAGATCTCTCCAAAAGTATTTTTTTTCCTCTCTTTCCAATATATATCTTTCAAAAAAAAAAATAATCCTCCTGTATTTTCCCTTCTTTCCATTATTTTACCTCAATTTTTAAGGATATTTAAGCAATGAACCTGGATAGATAATTAGATTCTATTATTGTTTACTGCTTCCAAGTTCATTGCCTAAAACGTAATATATCCCTAAAAAGTAATATGAACTTAGATTCTATCATAGTATACTTAATTTTTTTAATTAGTTGTTATATCTCACATTTAAATTTATTTTTTTTGACCAAATCTCACATTTAAATATTTAATAACATAAATAAATAATTATTGATTAAGAAATACTGAGAAGTCGTATTATATTTTAGCAATAGTCAAGTTTTAAAGAAAGAATGATAAGTTTAGTGAAATATAAGACATAAGCATATTGAAATTTAATTATAGAATAGTTACATGTTAAAATCTCTTGGACTTCAACTATAGAAATTTAGGGGTTTTATTTGTATTATTCTTATTTTTGACAGGTTATAAAGCGAAGCTAAACAATTGCTTAAAAATGACTGACGTTTCCTATGGAAGATGGGGCAAGATTAGTGTATAAACAAACTTTCATTAAATGCTTGTATTAATACAATGAAGAGTGAAGAGTTCTAAAACATTGTTTACAAAGAGGAGCAGTAAGATTTGCATTGGTGGCCAGTTAAAAAAATCACGAGCAGTGTAAAGAGCTTACACATATTATTTGGCATACTAATTGATAGTTACATAGATTAATGTGGAAAGGTAAAAATAAGAAGAGTTTAAGTAAAAGGGTAGTGAAGGCACTCCAAAAATATTGAAATGGCATATGATTTAAGAGATTATTTAAAATTGACATTGTAATTAAAATATTTAATTACAAATATTTAAAATGAAATTTATATTACCATATGGTCCGTTTAGTGCGCAAGATAACTAGACAGAATATGACACAATTATCATATCCTGATGAAATTTATTGTTTGGTACACCCATAAGAAATGATAAATTAAACTTATTTTTAATCCTATCCTACCTAACCTTTGTTATTCTTATCCTTGGTTTTTGGTGGGTTGGTAACCTGATAACATAAAACTCATACGTGTGCGCGTTGTTTATTTCTTCCAACATCCTTGTTCGACTCCTGCAGTATGCTACGTACGATTGTTTTCAACTATTTCATTCCAATAAAAATTTCTTTTTCTTTCCGCGTTGCTTTCGTGGTTGCAAATTGCAATTCAACTTCAATATTTTTTTCTAATATTTTTCCTGCATTTTGTGATTCAATTTTTTTTCCCCAAGCCCAATCATTTGTCTTGATTCTGCCGCTTCCTAT
>Ga0228710_1007755_pt1 | contig 15727 bp, 9 predicted proteins | sample MedpolnodulmetaG_FD_177995 | JGI IMG/M metagenome (GOLD analysis project Ga0228710, IMG submission 177995) | Root nodule microbial communities from Medicago polymorpha collected in Santa Monica, California, United States - pink nodules | ecosystem: Host-associated > Plants > Roots > Nodule... | reverse complement strand
CCTCATTCTTTTGGCACTTGAATACCATCATCTAAACCAAACTAACAAGAATTTAATCTTTTGAATGAAACAATAGAACTTCCGGATGAATGCTTGAGAGCTGGTGTTTAGCTAGTTTGAATTTACCTCATTCAGTGGTATGATAATTGTTGTAGTTGGAAGGAACATTCCTGAATGTAATGTAATGTAATGACTCGTCTATATAATGTAATGTAACTTTTATTTGAATTTATTCAATACACAACTTTATTCGAATTCACGCTGAGTTTATTCTAATTCATTTATTTACTTTATTCAACACGTTGTAACATAGATTATATCTACCATAAATATAGTCAAAAAACGTGAAAAAACTTAACAAAAACGTGCAAAATCGTGTGTCCTTAAGCTCTGACGACCGGCCAAGGTGCGTGAGTTAACTCGCGCACATGTCAGTGGTGCGTGACTTAACTCACACATAGCTTATAAGGTGTGCGTGTTAAGTCACACTGCGTGACTTAACTCATGCAGAGGCATTAATGTCTTTTTAGCTGGGTGCGAGCGTTTTGTGCAGGGCGAAGAGCAGTAATCTTCTCACAATAGTGTCATTCCAAAAGTACCACGACTTTGGACAGATAAATGTGGGGTGAAATGTGAGTGTGAGAGAATGGAAGGTCCTCTGTATTGGGAAGTATAGACGGTTTAGTTAAGTTTCCACCAAACAAGCGGGCATGCAACTAAAGTGTAGATGATAAGTTAATAATTAGTGTTTTTAATATATTATTTGTGTCTATTTTATTTAGATTTTATATGTTTTTATTTCTGTTTTAGAACTATTTTACTTTAATTGCAAGTTATTTAATTTCAAGAACAAATATTCTAAAGATTGAGTCTTGGAGCAAAAGAAAGGAGATTTGGAGATGATTCAGACTAAAAATACGAAGATTTGGTGCAAAAATATGAATCCCCTAAGTCAAAAGCTTGGCACGGCCCGTGCCACCAGCCCAAAGCCCCTTTTGCTGTTTTTTGGTTCCTGGACAAGCTGCCTATTAGTTTATTTTTGACCTAAAGCCGTGGTTTCTTGTGCAACACTTTAGTGATTTATTTCTTGGGGCTTAAGTCAATGCTAGACTATAAATAGAGCAGCCATCAAGCTTGTATAATCATCTTTTGTTCTCTGAAATTAATAGTAACAATTGTTTCTTTGAATAAAAGTTCTTCTTTTTATTATTTTATTTTATGTTATTCTCCTTCTTCTCTTTTATGTCTATAATGAACATGAGTGAGTAGACTCTTCCTGTCTTGGGATTGTTGGATGAGTCTAATGACATAATCCCTATCAAACCAAACCTCGAACCCTAATTTTATGTAAATTTATTTTCTAATCTAAATTCACCGTTTTATAATGAATTCACAAGTACCAAATTCATAAAGCGACAACAGAGGGTTAGTACTTGTTAATTCATAATCACAAATATGAAAGCGAAGCATTGAAAAAAGAAGTTTTGATATTGGAACAAGTGAATTTAGATAAAGATTGCGAAACATGAGAATAGTCTAGCAAACCTTGAGACAATAAAGTTCTGTCCTTCGAGGATTGCAATAGCAATCAACCATAAGAATAGGCGTGGTTGCTAGACGAATACACTCACTGAAACCGAAAGGAGATGTGATAGGCTAAAGAGAAACTTGTCTTTAGAAAATAGGTCCAACATAAAGTTCTAGGTTTAGGGTTTTGTTTGTGAAGGATTTGTCACTATGACGAACCAATAATCCCAAGGCGCTTTTTATTATTATTTTCAAAACCGTTAAAAATCTCAACTTTACAATTTAAGTCTCTTCTAATCATTCATAATAGTTAATTGAATTCAACAACTCCATATCAGAACGATACTCTTTATTACTACATCGGTATACCGTGCACTTATGGATTTACTACATCATGGGTTGTGGGTAGAGTTGATTCCAATATATGGTTGCCCACCAATAAACCCCACTCGCCTATATATTTTAAGCAAGCATGACCTTTTTCACTTTTAGGTTTCTCACAATCCCTCCCTCACATCATTTATTCACACACACATATATAAAACCATATATAACTGGCAAGCATTTATAACTTAGCTTTGCCACATTGATGTGATATATTTTTCAATGGAGAATTGTTATTTAGTATATGTTTGGTTCAGCTTCTACATCCTTCAAAAGCAATTTTGCTAGCTTTAAAAGTAGGGGTGACAAAATGGATGGATTGGATGGATATGGATTTGGATCCTAATGGATGGATCAAAAAAGGTCCATTAGTCCATTACAATTCACTATTTTTTTTCTTAGATTTTAATGGATGGATAATTCATCCGATCCATAAATCAAAGTGTATTATTTTTTTAAATAATTCAGAAATATTAAATTTTATAAATTAAAATTCTGGTAAACCAAATTTTATAAACCAAAATCCCAAATATAAAATAGCTTACTCAAAAAAACTTATCTTATATAAAATAGATTATTACGATCTCTTTTTAAAAAACAGCTTATTTATGCAAAACAACTTATTACGATCTCTTTTGAGAAAACAACTTATTTATGCAAAACCGTTTATTATTATCTCTTTTTAAAAAAACAACTTATTTGAAACAACATATTTATACAAAACAACTTATTAGGATCTCTTTTTAAAAAACAACTTATTTATGCAAAACAGCTTATTACGATCTCATTTTCAAAAACAACTTATTTGAAACAGCTTGTTTATGCAAAACAACTTATTAGGATCTCTTTTTTTAAAATGAGATCGTCAGCAAAGTCATCTTTTTCAGTACTACTGCTACCATTTTCGTTTACACTGTTCTTAGAAATTTCTGCGACTTTCTCTTTGTTTGCCTTGAATAAATTGATATCAACGAAAAAATCCTGGAAACGTATTAAGGTAACAGAAACTTGTATGAATCAAAAAGAATAATGAGCAGAACATATATGTTTTGCATACAGTATTATCAACATAACTGTATGAGTTGGCCATATTTTAAAAAATTATTCTGATCAGCTTCACAAGCTAGCATACCATAAACAACTACTTGAGTAATAGTTGGATGAAACATAACAGACTCCATGTCCCCAAAATTCCTTGGAATTTAAGTTCTAAACAAAAAATTTAAGTGTTCTTGCAAATCAAGCATTCAAGGATATAATATGCCTATGTTTATGAAAATTATCCACAGGATTAATAACTCATATTCCCGCTTTTCTGTTGGAGCTTCAAAGAGCAAATTACTAAGGTATTCATTACATTTGCACAAGTTGAGTTCAGAGTAACTTCCAATAAACTTTTGGACTAGTCAAATCCCATGACTCAGGTATCAAGCTATATGGACCAGCCACGCTAAATTATACCCATGTCAAATCGATTCTTCCTTTTATCCCATCTTCCCAAAATGGGTACAAAAGAAAGAAAAATAAGTACCGGTAAACTTTCTAGCGTAGCATCATTTAACCGAACAAGTGTGTATTAAGAAAATGGATTGCTACTTACTCGTGAAAGACTATTTGTTTTGTATAAGCTGTTTTTTTTAAAAGAGGTCATAATAAGCTGTTTTGCATAAATAAGTTGTTTTGAATAACCTGTTTTTGAAAATGAGATCGTAATAAGTTGTTTTGCATAAATCAGTTGTTTCAAATAAGTTGTTTTTTAAAAATGAGATCGTAATAAGTTGTTTTGCATAAATAAGTTGTTTCGAATAAGTTGTTTTTTAAAAATGAGATCGTAATAAGCTGTTTTGTATAAATAAGTTGTTTTGAATAAGTTGTATTTTAAAAATGAGATCATTATAAGTTGTTTTTTTTAAAAAAGAGATCCTAATAAGTTGTTTTGTATAAATAAGTTGTTTCGAATAAGCTGTTTTTTTAAAAGAGATCATAATAAGCTCATTTGCATAAATAAGCTGTTTCGAATAAGCTATTTTTTTAAAAATATATTGTAATAAACTGTTTTGCATAGATAAGATGTTTTGAATATTTTTTTATAAAAAAAATAGATCTTAATAAGCTCTTTTGCATAAATAAGCTGTTTTTTAAAAAAAAAAATCGTAATAATTTATTTTGCATAAAAAATTATTCGTTTTGGTATTTTATTTTATGAAATTAAAAAAAGTGGGAGAGAGATGATTTAATTAAAAAAAAAAGTTTAGTTAAAAAAATAAGGTGATAATAAAAAATATAATTATTTAAATAAAAAAGATTAATATTTTTTGAAGTTATCCGTTGGACTTTTTTATTTCAAAGAGGTGATCCATTGGATTTTGGAAATAAGGTGGATGGATCAAATTCATCCATAGTTTTAAATGGGTGGATCCAAACCAATCCATTAACAAATCTTTTTGTTTAATGGATGGATTGGATGGATTTTGCAGTGGATGGATATGGAACTCATGGATCATATTGCCACCCCTATTTAAAAGTGAAAACTAGCAATTCCAACATGTTTGGTTCAGTTTCTAAAAATAAATTCTCATCTCCAAAAGCAATTATGGTTGAAGCTACAATTCCTAGCTTTTGAGTTTACAAGAATCAATTCTCCATTAAATTTTATATTTTAATTATTACAACCCTTTTTTTTTTCCCTTATTGCCCTTTATCAACTCTCCTTTTTGGTTTGTATTTAATTTGATGAACCAAATTTAATCAAAAAATTTAACAATCCAAATTAGCTCCAGAAAATATTTATGGTCATGAGTTATCAAGTTATGGATATTTCTTTACAATTTTTTCGTCCAGATTTACTGTATTTTTTCTTTACGCTATATTTCATCATTTTTGGCAACCAACTCTATTATTATTTAACTTAAATATTTTTTATCAAAAAATATAAAATACTTAGAACAAATATTTATAGTTTAAGATCATATTTATTATTTTTAAATTAATATATAGAAAAAGTTATTTATTTAAATTAAATAATATATATGCATTTAGTATTGATCTACATATACATTCAACTATGTATATTTATTTGTATGTAGCTATATCCATTTTAGTAATTATACATTCAAAAGCAATTTTGATCAAAACTATCCAAACAACATTCATTCAGTTTAATCAATTCTACATTATTGTATCCAAACATAAATCAATTATCGCAAAATCAATTCTGTCAAAATCAATTCTATTAAAATCAATTATTTTAAAATCAATTATACATGTATAGTATGAAGATTTAAAATACACTAATACAACCGTGAATGTGATGGAAAGTAAAAAGCACAATATTATATCAATATACGGTGTCCCACAATACTTTGTTGTTAATATAAGATTTTTGTTTTTCTATTGCTTAAAATTTGTAGAAGAAAATTACAAGAATCCAAAACGAGGGAAAGGAAATATTTTTTTAATGAAGCTAGTGTCATTAAAAAATATATAGATGACGGGTTCTTTTTCCTGGATTTTTTGGTATCTACACTAATTTGCATGCTTTATTGGTTAGCCAATTTACATGACCTAAATTTGTTTAGAATGCAGGGTTAGAGATGTACATTGTGTAATATTGATCAAGTCATGTTCCAATTCGTGTGGCATTTTGTTGTACTTTGCCAGATGGAACGCAGAATTATCCATGTTTAAGTGGAAAGTAATGATTTTTTTGACAAGATGCAGACAAGTAATATGGCAAAATCCAAAGAATAAAATAGATGAAAAAATATATGAACCTGACGTGAATCGAACACGCAACCTTCTGATCTGGAGTCAGACGCGCTACCATTGCGCCACAGATCCATGGTATTATCTGCTCGGCTATATTTGTATATAGACATATACATTGAGCTATCGCAATTGTACTGATTTCTACAATTACAATTTACAAATATATCACACGTTAGATTGGTTTGTGTTTTCTTTGACGCCACAAAAATAAGTAGATAGACTAACAACTACAAGGAAATTTTATCATTGAGTCATAAAAAAAGAGAAGGAAGAAGCCAGACAAACATATGTCAGGGATGACAATGGTACTCATTGGGTAGGGTACCATAGTGTCCATCCCCATACCCACGTTTTAAGAAAATCCGTATACCCGAGTTTATATCCTCGTGGACAATAAGTTTGGTGCCCTTCACCATACTCAATGGGTAACTAAGTGCTCGTACCTGCATCCATTACCCGCAATTTCACAAAAAAAAGATAATAAATAACAAAAAATATCACAACATAATTAAAATATGATATGAAATCTGCTAAATCAACATATAAAATATCACGCATCATATTATTTAACCAAATAAAAAGTATCTAAAATATAAAAAACAAGTGCATATTACAATAAATATCAAAGACTTGGGATTAATTAACTAAATTTAATATAAATAAAATTACTGGTATAGTCTATATAATGTGCGGCATGAGGCGGGGTGGACACTAGAGTGTCTGTACCCGCACCCATACCCGTTCAAATTTGCGGGTATTTATTCACCCATCATGAGTATTTTTTGCGGATATCCATTAAATTTGAGTCCAATTACCATCCCTACATATGATGATAATTAATGTGCCAGGGATCCTGCAATTAGTAAGAAATCATTTTAGCAATATCTTCCGTTTTCATTTTCCCAAACTAGCACATACTACGTGACATATATACACTTTCTTATGTATGTGTTTTCACTTTTCACACACTCTTTGAGTCAGACAAACTCACTCATTCTCTAATGAAGCGGGTTAACTTAACTGGTTAATTTCTATTAAAAAAATCATTTACAAGTACCGGACTAAATCCATATTCAATAAAAAAAAATATGTTGTTAGCCTAGAACAATCATTAATCAATATTTTTGATTATTTTTTGCTTAAAAAAACATATGTTGGGTAAAGTATTGGGCCAAATCTCAAGACTATAATTTTAAAAAATTGTTGTTCTCACTACGATTTTAATTTGAAAACACATGAAAATAACACATTTAACTTCAACGGTAGCTAACTATCATTTGGCTTCTTTGTTTTCGGATGATAGTTAACAACCATTGCGGTTAACTTTGTAATTTCCATGTATTTTTATGCAAAAACTAAAGTGAAAACAACAATCATTGTAATTTTGTGGCTTTAGTTCAAAACGAAGATTCCAAGTTAATTTTTACCCTTACCATTACAGGTTATGTCTTCTTTTATACATCGTGGAAAAAGTTTTATCTATACAAAAAAACACCTTATTCAGCAGCATGCTAAATAAATAAATTAAAACACCACCCAAAAAAATTAATTAAATGAAACCTTATCTATTCCATGCTAGATGAAAATAGAAAGCCCCCCCTATCAATCACTGTGAGGGTATTTTTTACCCGCTTCCAACCTTGTGAAGGCTCGGAAAATTGATGTTGACACTTCATAATTTGCTAGAAAACACCAGTAAATTACTAAAATGACTCCATTGGCAGTTAATTACTGCAGAAGTTAATCGGTGGTAGTTAACTGCCGATCCCCAATTTTATCCATCGACACTTAAGTGCGTAGAAATCATAGCTTCATTTTCTTCAATACTTCTTCTAAAAGTGCTGCATATACTACAATTTGGGTACTTAGAAGAGGAAGTATTGAAGAAAATGAAGCTATGATTTTAACGGCACTTAAGTGCCGTTGGATAAAATTGGAGATCGGCAATCAACTACCGTCGGTTAACTTCTGCGGCAGTTAACTGTCGATGGGGTCATTTTAGTAATTTACTGGTGTTTTCCAGCAAACTATGAAGTGTGAACAGCAATTTTCGAAGGCTTAGTTCAATGTAAAACACTGGAGGCCCAATTATAAATTCAAAAATGGCCAACTCATTAGTACAGCAATGACTGAGGATCTTCGCACCCCCATATTGCTCCAAAAGCCCCTCTACCACCTGAAGCTATCTTATGGTATCATATTTTTTACTCTAAAACCTTATAAGAAGCTACATTTCGATAAGCATTTCTTTTTAGCTTTCAGCAGCATGAGAGGCGGGAATATAATTTCCTACAATAATACATACGGAAAATCAATGTCATCGTTCTCATATGGCAAGGATTTACTGTGGTAGTGGAGAAATATATATTAATTTTTAAGGGCCTATGCATTAGAATTGTTAACTGATTCTGATAATATTACTTTGCTTGATGAGAGATGACACATATTCGTGGTTAAATCTCATAGTCACTCTCACATATTCTATAGGTTTAAAGTGAAAGTCATCGATATCTTATTTTTTATCCATTGAACAATGAGCTGGGATTGATGTTCAGGTTGGATTTCAAGAACATTGTGGATAACAAAAAAATTAATCAAGAGGACGAATGAATATGGGAATAATTCCTTAAAAAAAAATATGGGACTAATATTTCAAAAGGAAATACTAACCGCCGTCACACTGATCAATGATACTAAAAAAGAAAGTAATAGTTATTGCATTGAAAGTTGTGTAATCAATATATAAAAAGTCAAAAAAGTTATTTTTTTTGTAATAATTTTTTTTTTATTCTTAACCAATGTTTCAGGAATACCGATTAACATACCCAATTTCAAATTATAGGAATATTTTATCTTACTTTTGTGAATAGTGTTTTTAAAGAGGAAAGCCCGCACAATGACTCACTCTAATAGGGGTGACTACATTTATTTCTTTTTTTTGTCTAAGATGAAGTGGTAAACCACCAAAAATAAATTCACACATAACTGTGAAGTTCCGAGTTTAAACCCCGGTTCACGACGTCCGACCTTGCAATTTTGACATTTATCAGTTGAGTTAGGATTTTTAAACACATTTATTATCCGAAATTGTGATGAAATTCTAACTTGTATTATGAATTTAATTATTAATGAATTTGGGTAAATTTGTATTTGTAAAAAAAAGTACAAGATTTCTTATAACAAAAGATAAAATAAAAACCAATTATTTTTTGTCAATAGCTAAAGTGGTACGTACCACCTAAAATTAAACTCACACAACAATACATGTATTCCTAGTTGAGTTAGACCTTACCTTAGGGCAATAGTAAACAATTTTTATATAAGTTATAAGTTGTTATAATAATTTTCAAAATACTCTAATAAATTCTCATGTAAATACAAACAAGTTCAAATAAGTTATTTCAAACCAGACCTCTAATTTATTCCCGCATTTTCACGTTGGTCCTACTTACTTTCAAGGAGAATGAGAGGTTAGTTTTTTTTTTTTTTTTTTTTCTACGGTGTGTCGGTCTCAAACGTAGGTCACATCGATTTTTCAACCACGTTACTTCTCGGGAAACCGGCAATGATATGTTAGGCTTGGTACCGTGTTTCATTAGCAAGGTATAATATATATTTTTATTACAAAGTTGAATGACCCTCTCCGTGTTTTTTTGGTCAAGTAGCCTATGGGTAAACTCGAACATCTTAAGTGTGAATGAGTGGAAAATCCGAAGTTTAAACTCCGACATCTACATATCAATATCCTTACAACTATCAATAAAGATGTACTTACAAGACGTAGAATTTTATCTTCAAATTGATTAACCCATTCACATTGATAATAACATTCAATAATGTTTGATTTCTGCTCTCCTCCCTACACTTTTCGCTCGCGTCCTGCATCATTGTCCAAATTACTCCTGCGTAAGTTAAGTCACGCTGCGTGACTTAACTTGCGCAGGTTGTATAAAATAGACCCTAATCATTTTCTTATATTTCTTTTGCATGCTGCTGGGTCCACAAAGAACAGTCCAGGAATATAAATATGTATTGTGGAGATTATGGTACACTATACTATACTTAGAGAAATAATATATAGATACTAGGATGTGTTACGTGTAAGCAAAAACGGAAATGATACACATGACGCAGCATGTTCAAGCATATAGCATGAATATAGACAAAACAACAAGCGTATAGATCAAATTAGGCCCCACCAAAATTTACAAAGAAATTTATACAATAAAATAGACGCAGACTTCAACACTTGCGTTACTTAACTAATACAGGGGTATTTTAAAAAGGACTGCAGGACGCGATTGTTTTGTGCAGGAAGAAGAGCAGTAATCATAATGTTTTCAACTGAATCAAGACCCATTTGGATATTTTCGGACCTTCTTTTGTACAAATTACTTGAATTATATTTCATATTTTTTTTTTTAAAACCGAACTAAACTGCATACACAAACTTTAATACTTATTATTTTTGTTTTGTTATGAGATATTACATTATTATATTATATGTTGAAAGTTAATTTTCTTTTTTTTAGTATCTCATATGTGTTCAACATAACTTATCATTATAATTCCTTAATGTTATTTTTAGTATATTATATGTGATATTTTGCGTCAAACATGTTACTTCACCGTAGTTGTACAATATTAGTATTAATATATTTTTCAGTATAAAAAAAGAGTATCAATATATTTTTTTTACAATTATAAATTGGATCAACAGAAAATCGTTTTCATCTAAACGCACTTAGTTGGATCATATCAATTTTTTTGGATTGGGCAGACTTTTGTTTCAAGATCCAAATCGTACCGTAAGCATCCTACTTGCAAGTACCACAATCCCATCGACAAAATTGAACCGTCGTGCTACTCGCGCGCTTCGACGACTTTAATTTTCATTCGAGACCGATGTCGGATCCAATAATTTAGTTGTATAGACATTAAATTCAATATGATTTGTATCAAAAAATGATTAAAGTATTAAGTTTTTTTTTTCTTTTGACTTATGAAGTATTTTTATAACTATGTTTTTATATTAACTTTTTTTTATCGTTTATTAAAATATCCCTTACTAGTTAAATTAATATTTTCTTTACCAATTTTGTGTTAGTGAAAACTAGGTATTTTATTTAGAACTATAGAGACCAATAACGTTGCTTTCTTACTAAGATCAAATTCCAACCCAATACCAATGACTAAACTTAAACAGACTTGTATAATTTGAACTGACACAAACGCCTTATTTTTCATAGATTCGGATAATTAGATGGAATCTTCACTTTTTATGTGGAAAACATCAGTTATGCATTCCTCTTTCAGTCATTTTGTATGATGAAATCATTAAAGATGAAACAAAAGAAGAAATGAAAGTGAAAATAGATTGATTATTGTTTCTTTAAAAAAAATAGATTGATTATTGTTATCCAATCCAATAATCAATAACAATACCAACTCACTTTAATAAAAATTGTACGTACCATGATTTTTTTTAGTTGGGCATTGTTAGTTGTTGAGATGCACATTTCCAGTACAAAGGTGTATGACGTAAAAGCCAACTTTCTAATTGCACGTTCTATGCCTGCCTTTCAAACAGTGAACCCAATGCCATAATGCAGTTCATTGACGCTTGCAAATTGAGTGACTAATTTTTACTTCTGAAGATATGTCTACTCAAGTGATGGTGACCTCCACGGTTCTCAACTTCAGAAAAATGCTGTTTTCTCATCTATCTATGTATTTATTATTATTGAGAAGTGCAAGAAACTCTCCCTAACACTCTTCTTCTAGTCTACTATCTACTGTTGTGTTGGGTACTAAATATTTAGGTTGTTGGATCACCCATAGTAGAGCGCCTTCATTCTTTGGGTTGGATGTTCGGGGCGCTCTCCGGTAGCAAGTATTTTGGTCAACAAGACCGGGCTCATACTACGTAAGATCGACCGAAAGAATATAAATAAAAAATGATCGATTGAATTTATGTTTAGCCAAAGACGTAAAGCGTAAGAAAGAGCTTCTCTTACTTCCTTATAAAGAGCATGATTTGCCCTAATAATTGAGGTATCTCTCATTTTTTCTACTCCTTTACTATATTAATATCCTTAGAGTGACTGTGTCATCAAATTGCCGTTTACAAGTACCAATCCCTCAAACAACCATCAATGTGGAGGACATCCACTACCATCACCAGAGATCCTTCACCTTCAACCTCCCTCAAGTTTGATTTTCATTTTTTGTAGAGAATATATTGTATAAAATATAGATCTTACCATTTTAAGAAATGGTTCCGGTAAATAGACAGTGAAATCTACTAATTAATTTAGTGCAAATGCATTTCAATTTATCTAATGATAATAATAGTGTTAGAGGTGTGTTGCGAGCACCAATATCATTTAAATGTTGTTTTAGTTTGGGTCAAGGCTTGTCATCTCCACGGACCTGGTCGTCTCAAGTCGCTAATGCATGTGCAAATCATATGTAACCTATACTTGTCCTAAATCCATAGAATCAATGTTGTGAGAGCTAATATGGACCGTTCAAACCGGAACCAATACTAACTTTTCATAATCTGCTCACATGTGTTTTCAGAGGATAACTGTCCAAATTAGGGTTGGGAGACTATAAACCATCACTCACTTGAAAGGTTAACTCACAAACTCTTTATATGGACACATTTTTCTATTTAAACATCTTGCATATTCAACACATTTTTATTTGATCGTCAGAGTGTTTGCAGGTACATCTTCTCCTCTCGTAAAAGAAGAAACCTATTGATCAAAGATTGACGACTCAAAGTCATCGGTGCCTCCACAGGACGTGGATCTCAGGTCCTGGCGGATCAAATGTGAAAAATAATGTTGCAATTGTAATAATGTATTTATTTAACTTGCCCATTAAGGTATGCAATCACACTATTTGTGACCCTACACTTGTTGTTATGCATTCCGCTGAGGAGTGGACCCTTTAATTTGTTATCGATGGGCTAAAGGTGTGTCCCAAAGCTGGAAACCTTTAAAATACTAGGCTCTCATGTGTTGGTTGTTTGTGCACTATTGAATTACTTTTGTTTTTTTAAATCACGGAAATCTTTATTTTTTATTTTTTATAGAACCACGAAAATCATTTTATTGTGAGTGTTTTGTGTTGGCCGAAATGGTCCTATTTATTATTTGTGAATTGAATCATTGAAAGTTGAATTGATGGAAGATGTATTGGGAAACTTTAAGTTTCACATAATACAGACATAATCACAAAATGGATTAACTCCTATGTAAAAATCTAATATGATATGATATCTGAACACATCCAAAACTCGTTGACTACCGCTACCAGGTTATGGTTATTGGATTATTTGGATCATATTTTAGATGTTCAATCATCTTTTTATAATGATAAGTTAGACACGATATAAAAAACTAATAAAATGTACCAATTCAGCTTCATGAGACTGAATGAATGCTGTGAGGGGATGAGAAATTCTAATATAGTCACAAGACCAAATAAATAGTGTTTGGTCACACACACATAAAGAAGTATTATTTTAATAATAAAGAGGAAATTGATAAAATAATGATTGAATATTTTGATAATAGTCTTTTTATGTGTGTGTGCCCAAACACTATTGATTTGGTCTTGTGACCATAGAAGAATACCTCGTGAGGGGATAGCCATTGTTTCAGTGTTCTCTTCTTTCATAGATTTGCATATAACTTATTCAACAAGAAATACCATATATTGTTACTCATTTTACATAGCATCAAACTTTAATTATCTTAAGTTGTCCTTGAATTCAATGATCCCTCCACCGGAAGGAAAAAAAAAAAAAAAAAACTATTAAGAGTAAGAGAGTGGAGTTTGTTAGGTTCAAGTTTGAGGGGATAGTTTCACATTGACTATTAAAGGGTTTAGTATTGAATTTGTATGAGAGGTGATTGATATTTCCAATGACATGAACCATTATCCTGCTATAGCTCTACAATTGCAATGTAAAGTTCTACTGTGAAGTTTGACATGAAGAATTTTGATGAACGAATCTGGTTTGAAGTTTGTCTCAAGTTCTTAGTTACAATGGACTAATTGAAATGACATTAAGTTTGTATATGATTTTCTTCTTTTCTCTTATTATACTTTTGTGAGAAGGTTTTCATTTTATTTTTTTTTAGAAGTCCGAGTGCGCCAATCATATAAGAATTTATCGTAAATGCAATTCAAACTCATTTAGATAGATACAATTTGATAAAAACAAAAAAGATATACAATAGATAACCATAATCAACTAACTAATGAATTGATTCAAAAGATCGATTAATTAACCCAATATCTCGTTTCCACAATTAAAAACAAGGAAAATCACAAGATTGATCAAGAGGATCAAAACCCACTTGATTTAGACATAAAAAAAAAAACAAAGAAAGAATTGAAACTAACTTCTGATAGAAAATAGGATCAACAAAATATAAGACATGCATAAGTTTCAGCCAATATTAAGAATTTTTTTGAGAAATAAGTGTCAAATGCTATTTGATCTCTCCATCCAATGCTCTAACTAAAATTTGTTAATTTTTATACAGATCACCCACTTTGAACATGATCTCACCACATAGAAAATGAAACTTAAATAAATTAGTAAAATTTCATCTAATAATAAGTGGTGCTAAATAAATATGCCGTCAAACAAAAGTGGTGCTAAATAAAAAGTGTAAGAATGTGTCCCAATTAGAACAGTGGAACTTAAAGGAACCTGTTTGTACGGAAAGAGGGGACAAAAGAACCGGTGTAAACGGCTTTGGTGGTGGATTTATATGATTATCCTTCCAAAAGAATGTTTAAAGGTGATCACGAGTTTGACTTCAAAATATAGGTTGCTGAATGCTGAAAATTTTTCATCATGTAATTACAAGTATACAATGTTATATTTAATTTTCATTCTTTGTATTCACCTTCAAATCGACTTTGAGACCTACTAATTTCACAAGCATGCTAATTACTTTTATGTCTTGTATACAATAAACAAAGTTGAGTTGGGCCATCCTAAATCACAAAGCTTTGATTTAATTGGCGTTGCAATTAAATAATTACTGAAGGGTTGGTTGTTAGGAAAAGCACTATACATACAAGTCAAGAAAGGAGTGGCCAAGTAAAAAGCCTACTAATACAAAAGTTTAGTATTTAAAGAAGAAAAATGGTAGATTTTCTGCATAAATTTTGTGCTCCAATGATTCTTAATTGGAAAGGTCTCCTTTTTCATTGAGTCACTAAGTTTTATTAATTAATTAATGTGCTTAGTGGGTTCCACCTAATGCAAAAGATAGTGATGAGGACCCATATAGAATGGCTCTTTTGAGATTGAGCTTACCGGCCGTAAAATAATTTTGCTTCTTTTGAGAGGGAAATTACATCCAGATTCTAGACTATGCATAAGGTTGTTTCCCCATTCATAATAAAAGAAAATGACTCGTTTGTAAATCTGCACCAAAAAAATGACAGGGACTTGATAACTAAATTGGAAAGTGGAGACATGACTCAACGTTCTTATGAATGAAAAACTTATAAGAAACACATTTGATTTAAGGGAGTGGAAAGGAAGAGGATTTGTTTAAATAAAGGTAGAGTTGGCCCAACATTTATGAAGATGTAAAGTGAACTCTAAAATAAGATATTGGCAAAAAAAATATAGATTTTTAATAGTGATGAGAATATTTTATTTAAATTTTACCTTTCGTACTTTTGGAGATGGAAATTATTTAAAGAATTAAATAAGTTTTTGTTCTTCATAGATATCTCAGTTTCATTTTTAGTTCTATGTTTTTAAATCAAATCATGTGTTTCTTGCATATTTTTAAATGTATTTTTTATAGAAATGTTTATAATATTATAACAAGGGAACTTCTACGGTACACTCACAAAGTGAGGTGTACCGGTACTCTCGCTTCATAATTTTATAAATTAACGATCATTTTTCATGTAAGAAATAACTATTTTTCAATATTTATATTTTATAGAAAATCATTTCGTAAGAAAAAACATCATTTCATTATTTATAAGAATCATAGTA
>Ga0228710_1007754_pt1 | contig 15727 bp, 2 predicted proteins | sample MedpolnodulmetaG_FD_177995 | JGI IMG/M metagenome (GOLD analysis project Ga0228710, IMG submission 177995) | Root nodule microbial communities from Medicago polymorpha collected in Santa Monica, California, United States - pink nodules | ecosystem: Host-associated > Plants > Roots > Nodule... | reverse complement strand
GGAATATTGTTTTCAGATGGAGCTGTTTGGGATTTTCCTGTTGAGAATTATTTTATTCAGATTGAATCTGATGATGTTGTTTGTTTGGCTATTTTAGGGACTCCTAAGTCTGCACTTTCAATTATTGGAAATTATCAGCAACAAAATTTTCAAATTTTGTATGATATGAAGAAATCTAGACTTGGTTATGCTCCAATGAAGTGTGATGAAGTTTAATTAATATCTTGTTATGGATGAAATTTGTATAGAAGATTGACATTGAAATGGAAATTTTGAGGCTGATTTTTACTTCTTTTTTTGTTTTTTGCTTTTTAATGTGTTTTTATGTACTAGATAGTAGAAAGTGCTGTATACAAAACAAAGAAATGAAATGTTTGTTTACGTTATGCAGAACAGGATCAATGCAGACTCAAATGTTTCATAGTTTATTGATCAATTAATCGCTTCAATTTTGAATTCTTTGTCTCTTTCAAATCTACGTGGGTTTGCTGGATTGTCTGTGGTAATGATTGTTTAGGATTATTTCATTTTATACCACTTATGTACTGAATCGTTGTATCACCCGTTTCAGGTTGTTTTTATGGTTTACTGGGTCAGGTACGTGCCCCCAATTTTGTACTTTTTGATTCTTTTTTAATTTATTTTCTTTTTGGCTTAAAAAAAACCTACATGGTACTATTGTCTATGACTATGTTCACTTTTTTGTTTATTTATTATCTATTAGTAAAAGTTAGTTGCTTAAAAAAAATTTTGAACCTCCTGATTTGAAATTAGAGATATTTAAAAATTTGAGAATTCTAATAAGTGTCTTTAAGCCATTGGTTAAAGTATTAAAATAAGTAACTTTACAACAAAAAATTGTATAATTATTGCTAAGAGAAGGGTAAAAACTTATATTTCCAAGATAAAATTTTTATTAATGGATTTTTTAACCATCACCTTTAGGCCCCGGTTAACAAAACCTTTAGAAATATTATTATGTTGATTATAGATAGTATTCTACTCTGTTGCGGACCATTCTCTTTAGTACACTTTATATTTTTAAAAACCCTCACTTTTCATGAATAAATAGTCAATTGGAATATGGTTGTTTAGAATATCTGACATCAATATTGATGTTATTTTCAATGGTTCAAATGTTAGGTATGAGGTATAATTGTTTTATAAGAAAATATAATATCTGGTTGTAGACAAAGACTAAGTCAACTCTATTGCCATGTTCCTCTTTGGTCATTGGTAATTAATACGACAGAAATCTAAAATAGCAAGACATTCCTTTCATGAAACTGTATACTAAATAATATCTTTCTCTCATTCTTCTTTGTTTTTTCCCTTCTCTTTCTTGAGAGACTTTCTTAATGTTTGAATTATTCGCAGTACTGCTTAATAAATAGCTCTATTTTTTATGAATCAAAAGTTTAGGTAAGTTAAACATCGGGAGTTCACTAGGGTTAGGACAGTCTTATCGCTCAAACAGAATTTAGAGTCTTATTTATCAAAGAGATCCTCACATTGACAACGAAAATTGACCATATAATTTTTCAAGAGAATCAACTCCTTATCAGTTAAACTAACCATCAATGACATAATAATTAAACCTTTTGATTTAACTAAGTAAAGTAAGCTACTTGGATTAAACAAGATTATAATCATAAGTAAAATATCTAGTTACACCTTATGAGATTATTCAAGAAGCATTCATGAAGAAAATTAAGGGTTATTCAATAGTTGAAAGTTTTGCACCTTTAAAGCCATGCTATAATGTGAGTGGAATTGAAGAAATGGAATTGCCTGAATTTGGAATATTGTTTTCAGATGGAGCTGTTTGGGATTTTCCTGTTGAGAATTATTTTATTCAGATTGAATCTGATGATGTTGTTTGTTTGGCTATTTTAGGGACTCCTAAGTCTGCACTTTCAATAATTGGAAATTATCAGCAACAGAATTTTCAAATTTTGTATGATATGAAGAAATCTAGACTTGGTTATGCTCCAATGAAGTGTGATGAAGTTTAATTAACATCTTGTTATGAATGAAATTTGTATAGAAGATTGACATTGAAATGGAAATTCTGAGGCTGATTTTTACTTCTTTTTTTCTTTTGCTTTTTAATGTATTTTTTTGTGTGTAAATCGGGTATCCTTCACGCGCAATTGCAGAGACTAATCCCTCGAGCATTGTGAGACCCAAATGAGTAGCAAGCTCTCCCTAAGAGTTTTAACGCTGCTGCATGCGCAATTCGAACCCAGTAACCCAGAACTTTAGTTAAGTTAGAAAAGACCCGTATCATCTCATCTAAATGCTTTTGTGTTTTTAATGTGTTTTTATGTTCTAGATAGTAGAAAGTGCTGTATACAAAACAAAGAAATGAAAGAAAAAAAATGTTTGTTTAGATTATGCAGAACAGGATCAATGCAAACTCAAATGTTTCATAGTTTGTTGATCAATTAATCACTTCAATTTTGAATTCTTTGTCTCTTTTAAGTCTATATGGTACTATTGTCTATGACTATCATGTTAGTTCACATTTTTGTCTGTTTATTATCAAAATGAAATTATGTAAGGTGGTGTCGTCAATCGCAAATTGTAAAAAATAGTAGTTTGTTTAAATTTCGCGACACTTCATTGTTGTAACACCACAAGAGATAACAGATTTGTACTAAATAATATATCGCAGAACAATAGCAATTTGTTTGCAATAGCATAACAGCTATTTGGCAACACTAGTGTAAAGGATCATAGCTTCATTTTCATTGTGATGTACAAATAATTGACACATAATTGATCCATTAAAATGTAACTAGGTTTGCAATCTTTGACTCCTATATATGAAAGAATATCTTTTAGTAAATGTTAGTTGCTTAAAAAGATTTTTGTACCTTCTGATTTGAAATCAGAGATATTTAAAAATATTATTATGTTGATTATAGATAGTATTCTACTCTGTTGTGGACCATTCTCTTTAGTACACTTTATATTTTTAAAAACCCTCACTTTTCATGAATAAATAGTCAATTGGAATATGGTTGTTTAGAATATCTGACATCAATATTGATGTTATTTTCAATGGTTCAAATGTTAGGTATGCGGTATAATTGTTTTATAAGAAAATATAATATCTGGTTGTAGACAAAGACTAAGTCAACTCTATTGCCATGTTCCTCTTTGGTCATTGGTAATTAATACGACAGAAATCTAAAATAGCAAGACATTCCTTTCATGAAACTGTATACTAAATAATATCTTTCTCTCACCCTTCTTTGTTTTTTCCCTTCTCTTTCTTGAGAGACTTTCTTAATGTTTGAATTATTCGTAGTACTGCTTAATAAATAGCTCTGCATAGAGTTTGATGTGAGCTTCAATTCAAACATTAAGCCTGTTTTTTATGAAGCAAAAGTTTAGGTAAGTTAAACATCGGGAGTTCACTAGGGTCAAGGCAGTTTTATCGCTCAAACAGAATTTAGAGGTATTTATATATTATCCATTAAAGAGATCCTCACATTGACAACGAAAATTGACCATATAATTTTATAAGGGAATCAACTCCTTATCATTTAAACTAACCATCAATGACATAATAATTAAACCTTTTGATTTAACTAAGTAAAGTAAGCTACTTGGATTAAACAAGATTATAATCATAAGTCAAATATCTGGTTACACTATTGACGTCTAATCTAAATATTTTTCTTCATAATTGTCTATAGATATATTCAATAATCAAAAGGCAACAATATATGAAGAGGAATTAAGGCCAAAGTAACAAAGGTGGGGGATGGCTTCAATCCACACTTGGCCCTCATTTGCAAATTTGGATATGACCGCTACTTAATAGGGCCAAACTCACATATTTCAACTAATAATAGGGGACGTATTGGAAAAAGAGTATTAAAAAGTTTTTTCATTTTATTTTTTTAAGCAAAATTAAAATTAAGATAAATTAAAAGAGAGATACAAAGGATGGGGCCATAAGACCTGACCCAAGTACAAACCCAATTGAGAATACATCATCAAAACAATACCAAATGATCAGACCAAAACTAATCTAACAAAAATTCACTAGTCACAAGTGTAACCCCGCGAACCCGCGTACAGGTGCAAAACAAGATTACAAAAAACATGAAAAGTGAACATCTGCAAAATCAGTTAAATTTTAAAAATGACAAATAGATTAACCGCCAACACGGTAACCAAATTCAAGTGCCAACAGCTCCCTAAACAAGCAGCAAGCAAACAAGCTCTTTCGAGCGCAAGTACCGGAGTGAAAGTAGCCATGACTCCTTGAAACATGCAAAACTCAACAGATTTAGAAATATCTTGTAAAAATATTCATTTTCATTTGAAAATTGAGATGAATTTGACAAGTGGAATTCTTTATTTGTCACCTATTCACTTGTTGCACATTTCATTGGTCTTGTGAATTTCGTAAGGGGAATAACATTCTTTGACCACTACACTAACATAGGTATAGTTTTCTTGGCCAATACAAAAGAATTATGGTTCGTCACGTCAATATGTATTATAAAATTTAGTATTTTCAGACTTCTATGACATGTTTCACGGTGAGTTGTGTGAGTCACTTAGTTGAAATAAAACTAGTATAGTGTATATAATATATTAATATGTACTAGTATTTCTCTTCTTTTATTGTGGGATGCATGTGAGTTTTTGCATCCAAGAAAGACCCTAAGGTTCATATGTTTTACAATTTTAATTCGTTGATTTAGGCGATACTCACGTATACTAATTGATTAGGTATGGAGAATTTAGACGGTTTTTTCTAATTATACAAAGGCCACACATATGAAACACTTCTTTATGTATAAATAAATAAATAGAGTTTTTAGCATCTAAGTTGTAATATTCTTTACTTGTAGTCAGGGGCGGGTTTTTAGCATCTAAGTTGTAATATTCTTTACTTGTAGTCAGAGGCGGAGTCACCCCCAGTTAGCTGGTTTGGGCACTAGTCCAGGCTCATCTCCAACTTTCTTTGTAGCAAGTTCAGTCATTACTAGAACTTTTAGCTTTTCCTGCGAATTTACCTGCGGATTTTTGTGTAAATTCTGCAGGAAACACATTTCCTACAGATTTTGTCAAGGATTTAGGTTCCCAGGTGAGGTAATACCTTAGGATTTTAGATCCTCAGGAAATATATATCCTCAGAAAATGTGAAATTATTCGCAGGAAGGTAGTAACATTTTACGATATTTATCCAGGCTCTATAAAATTTCTGGCTCCACCACTGCTTATAGTTACTTTATAATATAATATTTGACATGGGATAAATATTAATTATTCATCGATAAATCAACTAATCTAAATTGCATAATTGAAGAATAAAACTAAAGTGAAGTACATGCAACTGTACTTTGAATCGGATGAATTTTTCTTTTAAAATCTATCAAAATCCGTACTGCAAACACTCTAACTTGTACGCAACACGTATATTAAAACATTCACAATTTTGCGTAAAAAACATTCAAAATTCATTTTGACATTTTTCCATATAAAGATGCTTTGTGATCTGTGGCTTCACAAAACACTAAATGGTTCTCCTTTTCTTGCACCATCTTTTCATATGATCCACATGACTTTTGCATCGAATTTCATTAAATTCATATACTAACTGTAACTTTACACGCAAATACTATTGTACATGTGACATTTTACATGCATGCAAATAGAGCTAACCATACATTTTGTTTGTAAAAAAAAAGTTTGTTGGTGTATAAATTTATTTAAGAAAACAAAATGAAATGAATTGTCTAACATGTAAAAATAAAATGGCCTTGCACAAGTGACTTTTTCACCATTGGATAAAAAATCATATCATATTTTATTTAATTAATTGATGAGATTTATTGATTCAATGATGAAAACTAATTTGTGTATGATGCAAGATTTATCTCACATGTGCACTATATAATTGGCCTTACATCGTACTCCCAATTTATATCTACTAGAATGCCGACCCATTCGACGCACGGTCTTATGTTTTAATATATGTAAAAATATATTTTATATTAGAAAGATGTACATAAATAACAATATTGCAGTGCATTTTCATCACCAAACAACATACTCATATAGAGAACTTATGAAATTTTTTAAAATTACTACTCCACTTTTTGTCGCTAGATAAAATGTGAAAGATGTTTCAAGAGTATTGATAACAATGATAGGATTAGTGATGGAGAACAAGCATAAGTATATAACAAAGCATACATATATAATTTTTTATAGACTAAAACTAAATAGATAGCAATCAATCTAAAATGTAAGTGATACATTTAATAAAATCTTGCACTGTTCTTCTAATAAAATGGCCTATATAGTGTTTTACCTATTACACTTAGGTTGAAAAAAATTGAAAAATGTAACCGATAAATTTTAATAAAATCTTGCCCTGATAGTCTAATAAAATGACCTATATAGTGTTTTATCTATTATCGCGTACATATCGATTGAGGAAGATTGAAAAATATAACCGATCAATTTTAATAAAATTGAGACATATATCATATTCATTATGCAACATGAAGTCAAGTTATTGAAGATTTGTAACTTACGGGAGTATTAGATTTTCGGATAAAATAAGATAGGAGAAATTAAGCTTTTCTAGAGGTGCCACATAGGCACAACTCTAGCATTAGAATTTTACTTTACAAAGAAATATAGAAAATGATGAACATCTCAAATATCACCATCTTTTTGAATGGTAAATATCATTGGAGGATCAAAAGTAGGATCATTGAATTGATTGCCAAACCTATCTTGTATTTTTATTCCAAACATCAAATATCATCATCTTTTTTTTTGTGCTGACATGAAAATTAATTTTAGCACCAAAGTCATCGGCAAATAGGTATGTCAATCTAGCAATACCCTTTTTGCACAAACATCGAACAATATAACTTTAGTCGACAGAAAAAAATGTGAATATGGATCACTAAAATATAGGTATAAAGGGAGAAAAGGCATGAAATATATAAATTACATAATTAATATCAAATTCAACATGATATGTCCTATACTTCAGTTTCATTGTCTCAAGAAATATGTCGTGTCTGAAAAAGATGCAGGGATCAAGGGAGGTAGAAAACAAAATTACATCAAATATTAGCACAATAAAGAATATAAATAATCGTTTAAAGCACAAATAAAAATGAAAATTTTATTGAAAAAACCTTCTATTGATTGTTTTGTAAGAACATATTGAATGTCATATAAATTTATATCGTATGGATTCATATTGTGAATAGAGATGTGAGATAAGAGTGATAGGACAAAAAGAATTGATGTGCACCACCAAAACTCCATATTTATAGTCGTAAAGAAGATATTTGAGATAAGAGGAGGAGGGCGAAATTGTAATTTTGCAACAATAAATAGAGGGTAAAATAGTCATTTTAGAAAATTAGGGTTGTGAATAGGGTTTGCACATTATTCTCCATTTTGTTATAATGAGTCACATGAGTTTTATCGACTATAATAGAGTCCAATAATCATTAAATTGATTTAGTGAAGAATAAATAATGAATTAGAGGGAATAGTTAGGAGAGGGGCAAGGTTTCAATAGAGAATTTGAAATTTGAGCTCATCTAGACATGTCACCTCATGACAATACTTGTATAAGAAAAACTCAAGTTTAGTTTGCAATATAGTAAAGATAGATAGATAGTATAGCTAGATTACAACAAGCACGTCACATAACTAACAACTTCCAATAATTCATTATGTGTGATTAATAACTACCACATCACATGACTAACAACTTTCAATAATTCATTTCTCACATTGTTTCTTGTTTTCCTTTGATCAGTTGCCTCCAACATAATTTTTCTCTCAATTAGCAATGAAACATTAAGGTCATGGAAGCAACCAAACAATTACGATTTACAAATCCAATGAGTTCATATGTAGAAGAATTTCCTAATCATTGAGTCACATAAACCATTAAAACGTATGATTGACTACACAATACAAAATAAATAGATAATTGAATGACATGACAAAAATTGAGGGCAAAATAGTCATTTTAGACAAGTAGGGTTGGGAATAGGGTTTGCACACTATTCTTCATTTTATTATAACTAGACCCCGACCCGTGGGATGCACGGGTTTGTTTCGAGTTTCATATATATATAAGCATCAAATTGACTATATTATTAGTCGTCGATAGACTTTTAAATGTATTATGTATAACATTTCAATAAAGAGTACAAAGATACTGTTGAATAAATCAAATTAGAATCATTTTCAATATCATAAATCAAGTTACATTGTGTTTGAGAAAAGAGTAAATAACTTAACCTTGGAATAAAAACTTTCTAACCAATATTACTACAAGATATAATCTTTCCTTCAAGCACATATCATTTCATTTTGTAATTATCAAAGTGTACCATCTCACCATCCGTAAATAAAAGAATTATGTGTTTCTCTGTTTGAGTAAATAGTACACCTTTGTATTAACAAAACACCATTACGTCTAAATGTACATATATTAATTTGCAATGTTTTTACTTTCAACGGGTGATCAATTTCTGTCAATACAGAATAAGATAAATTCATGTAATCATATGGACATTTTTGCAATGTGTTACCATAGTAGAAATACCATATTTTGTAATATTAATGCCGAAACGTGGAAGGAGGCCAAAGAAAACTAATTTAAAGTTCCTTAGTAATATTGAGTAATTAAAAAGGTCAATGTTTCATCAATTCACTAACATGTTTAATCTTAAAGACTTGGATTTTCAATTTTGCCCATCTTCAGTAATTTGCTAAGTTATGCATGAACCAAAATTGTAAGTGGCAGTTAATATTAGCAAACAAAATAAAAAACATAGAAATAACTATATTTCAATAATTACCTGAAAGCTGAACAATGGTTTGTCAACTGAACTAGATATCGCATACTTGTTCTGAAATGCTACCTTCCTCTCAAATTAAAAAATGTAGCGCATAAAATGAAATTGTCTATTTGATTTACTTAGTTGTATGGCGTGGACATAAATAGAACAAAAAAATGAGGAATTGAATTTCAAAATGAAATGAATTAGTGATGGTAGTTGGTATAGAGAGGAGCCAAGTGATGGTAGTTGGTATAGTGATGGTTGTTCCGTTTGATCGCAGCATGAGAAATTCATAAGAATAATTCATGAAATTGGTAACCATATAGTAGGAAGAATGTGAAGTTTCACCCGTCTCAACGGATTAATGTCTATTGCTAAAAGTCAGCTGATAAATCAGAGTGGCGCAACAGAGATTGATCGGTAAGGATTGAGTAAGAAGTTTAAAGCATCAAGTTCAAATCGTGAAACTCGAATAGTTGATGGAAGGCGTGGTAAGAATATAATGGATGTGTCCTTACCTAAGTAAGTCAAGAGGTATTGGAATTGCCTCTAGTGTGGTAATCGGGTTGCTTAGTTGGTAATGTCGAGTACGCGCAAGAATTGTCAGTCGGCTAGAAAGGGTTATGTACTAAGACAAGAGGAATACTTATAAGATCCAGAAAGTTCTTCCTTGCGACTCAGGGTAATGATCGAGTCATCAAGCGTAATAACCGATATTCGAAAAAGAGGTACTACTTAGGAGAAGATAACAATACTCGAGCCTTATCCGGATGTGAAGTTCTGAAGATTCAAGTTCGGTACTTTTGGAATAGGGGAAGGAGATGTTGTCATGTGGTTTAAGAATGCTACATGATTTATGTTATGTAGTAATGTATGTCTAAGATATACATATAAGTTGAAAAGAACATGGAATAATCCACTTTTGAAGTTAAAAATTTTACCACGAAGGAAGACACGATTATTAAGTTTTGCACGATGCGATTCATGCCCTCCTATGCCATGCTTGTTAAGTGATAACGATACTTGCTATAATATTGTCGAACCATGACTTTTGTGACTCCTAGAGTTAAGATATGTATTAAGGGACTTGGAAGTGAAGTTTATTTTAAAACATGATTTTTACATTTCTTAAACTGGTGAAACACGCCATAAGCGATTAAACTCACTTAAGGCGTGCAAACTCCAGAGTCAACTCGCCATTGGAGAGCTTGGGGCGAGTTGCACAACTTTCTAAAATGTGTTGGCTCGTCCTATGGTTCTGCAGTGCCGTTATGGACTCAGTTTCACAATGTCCTTTTAAAAAAATTATGCACCTATTTGTTCCAAGGACCTATATGCTAATATTTAAGGTTTCTTGAAACAAAAGAAAACGTCAGACAAGTATCATTATTATTTAACAAGGCACGACGCTTGAGGGAATTGGACGTGTATAAGATGTATTTGAGTAATATGCTAAACCCTTACAAGGTGGTTATTGGGAGTTAACCATTTTAAGGTGAATTGCTCAATGATTGGATCCTTTGAGTAGTTAAGGTTAACCAGTTCAATAATTGTGTAAGATGGAGATCGTACAGGGTGTTCAGGATTTCGATAATGTATTCAAGTGCAAGTGGTCTAAGTCAGAAATTTCAGGAATATACGAACAAAGGGACTTGCTAATATTGGTCAGGCGTATTAGCGTGTTGATTTTATTTTCTCCATGTCGAGTTTGTATTAGTCACCCATGAAATTCTTTTATAGGGAATTTGAGACGAGATTGGAAGTTTTCTTAAGACTCCGAGAACAGAAAAGAATTTTGCAGAGTCGTCTGATAAGCGGTTTAAGTAGGAGGCAAAAGTCTTAAAGTTCAGTAAGGAAGATCGTGTATTCTTGTAAGTTACGCCTAAGTTAAGAATTTCAGAGGTTTCCATGGTTATGGCAGGGATGTATTGAGTATCCACATGAACAGAAAGATATTTCAGATGCAAGTAAGCACTGCAAGGCAAACCTGGATTCCATTAGGACCCCAGTAGAAAGGCAAATCCTGAGTGTTCCGGTTATTAATAAGTTAGTGGTGTGATTAGTTACTGTCAAGCGGGTAGGCTATAGACCTGAAGTAACTAGTCCAACACGCAACAAAGACAAGTTTCAATCACGGTATTTTAAGATAATTCTAGATTTTGAGGAGACTTACATGACTAAGAGGATCATGTTCGATAAATATGTGGATTTAAGTCGGGGTGTGTTACATGTTTTCGGTGAGAGAAGTATACTTCGGACCTTTTGATCATGTATGATCGGACACCATGTACCTAGAACCAAAGATGCCAAGTATTAGTCACAGTGGTTTGTAAGTAACCTCTAAATTTTGAGGACGAAATTTCTTTAAGGGGGTGGAGTGTAATATCCCGCTCGTTAGTTATAGGAGTTTTATCAATTGGACGTGTCAGAGGTTAAGTGTTTAGGGAATTCAAGTCGACAGAGAATGTTTTATCATGCAATGTCAATTAAGCACGGGTTTAATTATCAGTATCAGGATAAACACGTTTAAGATGAAGGGTATTTTGGTAATTGCATGCAAGTGGTATATAGGGATGTTTGTTCACAAGAAACTCATTCTTGCTTGGACTTTCTCTCTCTAGGTTTAGAGGTTTTGGATTCTCTCCTCCTTCTCTCTAGAAGTGGCGCCCTCTTTCAATCTCCAATCCATCCAAAGCTTTCCAAGATTATGCAATTGGTGATCAAGTATGGATCATGGTAGCTTCACAAGTATGAAACAATTAAAAGAGTTGGTTTGATGATGCATTGGAGCTTTTAGGACATGTTCAGCAAGAGATGCAATGGCTAGGGTTTGGAATTGGGTAAACTTGTAGCTTGATGCAATTACAAGAAGTACTAGGTGAGTTCTATAGATAGATTCCCTCACCTTTGGGTTTGTGTGAACTTGTATGAATATGAATGATGAACAATTTCATGTTTAGGGTTCTTAGTTACCCCTTTGTGCCATTTATGATAATTACTTGTTAATTGTCACCATGCAAATGTTATGGACTGTTTTTATGATGTTATGGATGAATAATGTGCATTAGATTGATTGAAAAACAAGATTTTTATGTAAAACACGTTTCTGGAAAATCTGGGCTGAAGAAACTCGCTAATAGCCAAAAATTTGGCTAATAGCGAAATTGCTCCAACATCATTTGGCTATTATCCAACCTGGGGGCGAAAATGACAGCTTTACAAAAGGTGTCAGCTCGTCCCTAGGGTCCGTGGTGGTTTCCGGGGGTTGCTTTAGCAGTCCTTTATACGTTAAAAACCCTTTATAACATCATGCATCGAATGCACATTACATCTAAAGATCTTTAAAGAAATACATGGGCAATCATTGACAATTAAATGATGAATGGCACTTGAGAGTTATAAAACGAATCACGTACGGGTAGAAGTTAACCCTAAGATGGGAAAACTATAGAGCCACGACGTAGATCGTCGTGAAGAAGTATATGATCGTGTAACCTAAGTACATTAGGTATAAGTTATGTAGGATTAAGATTATCCACATAATGATTCACTGATAAACGAGTAGGTTACTGACTTGTGGTGATCATTCAAGTAAGATCAAGTATAAGCCCTTTAAGTGTGATCAAGACTATAAGTAAAATGAACATGTCGTGTCTTTCCGTTATCCACGTCAAGGGGGATACAAGAGGTTCACGCAAAGGGGGACGGGATACGCTCCGTAAGATAGGCCCACACGACATTAAGAGGAGTAAAGGGATTAATATCCGGGGTTACTCCACTCGGGATTAATCCGTAAAACGAACCAAGATAATGTTGTTCGTTACACGCTAACCTCTAACATAATGAATGGCTATGAATATGGTATGATACAATTATGATATGTTGTGAGACATATGTAAGCTTAAGTACATGAATAGTTGATGAAGATATACTGTCGGCGATCTTAGTGCCTCCCTGATCGTCCAATTTAGGATCGTGTCATGAATAAGCTATGGTTATGTTTTGATGCGTTTACCGTATCATGACGTAGCGGTCTTAGGTTCCCTTGACCGCCATGACATGTAGATAATAACAAGACTCGTAAGCTAAGATATGAATAACCTTATGACGATACTAGTGTGCACGATCATCTAGGTTAATATGTTTCACATACGTATAATCAACTGAATGGTTGTATTAGAGACACGTGGTAACCCTAGGTTTTCCCCGAGGTTACCTATAGCCTAGGATTAGGTAGAACTCACTGAGACATTATGTCTCATCCCAATCCTCTTTGTTTCAGATCAGCAGGTTGTTCAACAGGATTTAGCAAGCATGTGGCCGGATGGATATTCAACGAGGGCTCGATCGTACCGGTTGCAAGATTCTCTGAAGGATTCAAGTGTTTATGGCTATGTATTGGATGAGTAGTATTGATTTATTAATTGTACGAACACGTATTGTTGTATATAATTATCCATTCGAAGACTTATTGTTGTAAATTTTAATGTATCCAGTACTAAAGATAATGCACATGCTAAACTTTCTAGATACATTTAGTGTTGGCATTACAGATATCATGATTGAAAGGTTTATTGATTTAGCCACTGAAATAATTTGATTGATTAGGTTTTTATGGGGAAGTGATTCTTATTGTATATGAAAATCGAAATAATAAAAATAAGCTAGGATTTTCTAAAAATTACTGCATAAAATAGATTCAGTTCAAGATTTTTAATAATTTGTTGATTTTAATTTTTTAATGATGGCAGAGTGCTGGTGGAGAAAGTCAAAGTGCAGGCAAGTGGCTCACCAACACCTTTAGAAGCTAGAAAGCATGGATTTTGCTTCGCTATGCCTCACAATGCAAGAAACTCTATGCACCGCGTAAATAAACAAGTCAAAAGGAGGTGGCGAAGGAGCAATGAGAGGAACATTTATTCTAAAGGTCCAAAGATCATAGCTCACTTGTATTGTATAATTGGGAATGTGCAACAACAAAAATGAGAGGAATGAGTTCAGGGGGAGTAGTGGAATATGTTTAGTAGTCACTCATAGGTTCTTATATTTAGGGGGAGTGATACTATGATGTGTGCTTGAAATATGTTCAAGTTGTTTGACAGAATGTCGAGTGAGACGTTTTAACATCAAGCTAGCAGAAAACAGACAAATCAAGGCAAATATAACGGATGTTGAATTTCTAGCGCGTCAGTTAGAAGATGTTCAATGAAGTTCCAACTCCAGAAACACAGAAAACAAATGTTGCATTTAATGTTCCAACATCAGGCTAACAAACATAAAATGTGCAAGAAAATAAACGATAAGATGGTAAAAGACACAGAGAGTTTGTTAACCCAGTTCGGCACAACTCACCTACACCTGGGGGCTACCAAGCTAGGAAGAAAATCCACTAGTGTAGTCCTTATTCTAAGTTTATAAGCAAACTCCTCGTTTACAACTCTAGACCTAGGACCTACCCATATTGATTTCAACCTAGGAACTCCTAGATATGAGATCTCATCTCACTATCCTACAGTCAATCACAACCCCTGTGATTATCAAACTTAAACACAAACAAAAAGATGAAGTTACCTTCAAACAAACCACCTAACACCGTGCTTCACAGCTTTGGTGTAGTACACAATCTACCTAGCTCCTTGCTTCACAGCTTCGGAGTACTGAACACGAGTTTACAACTCAATAAATAGTCCTAGACTTGCATCACAAACGATACAAGCGAAGAACACACGTGTAAGACGACTCAAAACCCTAAAAATGACTCTTTTATCAATCGATAGTTTTGATCCATTACAACTCAACTAAAGGTCCTGTTCAATGCATCAAGGTGATACAAAGAGGGGCTCACAAATAAACCACAAGTCGAAACCCTAAAGACTCAATTCAAAACTATTGAATTGGTAAATAAAACTAGGGTATGAGTCTTCCTTATATAGCCATTCATCAGCATGGGCTTTTTCGTCATAGGCTAAACATATATTTGTATCAAATAATCTTCTTAGAAATATATTGAAACAAATATTCTTCAGAAATATATTTTCCAAAATCTCTTTTGAAAATATATTTCACAATTAAAAATATCCATCTGAAAAATATATTTCTTCTGGAAACACAAGTCTCTTGGACCACAAGTCACGTGAATAAAATCTTCATGGAATCTCACGTAACAAATCTGAAACAAATATGGTAACTCCTAAAAAGTAGGAACATCTTCAGGAACCGCCAAACACACCACCAAGGAATCCTAAAATATTATCTATATTTTAGAAACAAATCATCCAGCTGATTCTGGACAAAAATACGATACTTGGTGATCAAGAAATAAGGTTTGGTTTCCTTATAAAGATAAAGATTGTGTAAACCAAGCCACATAAACAGGGCACACTGAACCGTGCCAAGATGTTGCAACATCGTATCCAACATTATACATGAGTATTTGTTTTAGCAACAATGAAGCCAATACTCAAATACCCAACAATCTCCCCCTTTGGATTTATTTGTTGTTAAAACAAACTGAGGCCATACAGACAAGGTAGAGAGATACCACACATACATTTCTTCAATCCACAACCATGAGGAAAAGTAGCACAACTGCAAAATGGACATGTTGAGTCATCATCCAACACATCAGAGGCATACAACCAGGGCACACTTAACCGTGCCAGGATGGAACATAGTTTCCAACATCACAATCATGGATATTTGATTTAGCAATAATGCAGCCAATACAAATACCCAACAATCTCTGAAGGTGAGAAAAACCACAAGAAGGGGGGGTTGAATTGTGTTTTTGGAAACTTCTTCTTTAACGTTCTAGATGACTGTCCTCAGGTTCAGAGTCTGAAGTAGTTCAGAGTCTGAGTGAGTTCAGA